>Ga0233424_10000277_pt1 | contig 69845 bp, 48 predicted proteins | sample Watercolumn_Towu_FD_181011 | JGI IMG/M metagenome (GOLD analysis project Ga0233424, IMG submission 181011) | Freshwater microbial communities from Lake Towuti, South Sulawesi, Indonesia - Watercolumn_Towuti2014_125_MG | ecosystem: Environmental > Aquatic > Freshwater > Lake | place: Indonesia... | reverse complement strand
TTAAACTGCATGACTTTTCCACGGAGGAAATGATTTCCGGGCTGCGCGAGGGGAAATTGCAGATCGCGTTCGTCGTGCGCTTGACGCCGGCTCTCTTGCGCGGACTGCGATTTGAAGAATTGGCGCAGGATCCCGTTTGTCTTGCCGTTTCGCCCAAGCATCCGCTGGCGGGACGACGCACGGTGACGCTGGCCGAGACCGCGCGCGAGCCCCTCTTTACTTACAGCCGCAAAGAATACCCCGAAGCTCACGAGTGGCTGGCGGCTATGTTCACCTCCATCAAAAGCAAACTCCGCATCGCGGAGGAACACGACAGCGTCAGCAGTTTGATCGCTGCGGTCGAGGCAGGGAACGGAGTGGCGATCGCACCGCAATCGCTCAGTTGCACGGCGGGACCACGATTGAAGCTCATCCCGCTTTCGCCGACGCCGGAGCCGCTGGGCATCGGAGCGGCGTGGTCCAAGAGCGGGCTGACGACTGCAGCCGAGCGATTCCTGAGATGCGCGCGAGCCGCAGTCCTGAAAGAGTGATCCCACTGCGCACTTAACTCCCGGATCCCGACATTGAGAAGTGAGGTCAACCCGCGAAACTTTCACACCCGGTTACGGCGACACGCCGTCCATTTCATGGCCCGGCGCTCAGCGGATTCCCATGCGGCCTTCATCCAGCGATTCTCATTTTGACTCGGAGCGCGCCCATCCTGGGCGCAGCGCGCAGAGAAATCCGAACGCGGCAGGCTATTCCGCGCCGTTTTCGCTTACCCAGGCCGCTGCGGCCTGGAAGGCCGCGCTCCACGCACGTCAAAATGAGAATTGCTGGCCTTCATCCTGCCGCATTTGAAACCGGGCATGCGGTTGTTGGACTGCGGTTGCGGGCCGGGCAGCATCACGGCGGGCCTGGCGAAACGAATCGGGTCGGGAACTGTTGTCGGGGTTGATTTGGGCGGGGCGCAGCTATAAGGCGCCGGCCAGGCCGTAGCAATTCCGTCGAAGGGAGGGCCAAGCCGTAACTATTCAGTGCTATGAAACGCTCGCCCTCTCCCCGGCCCTCCCCAGGGAGAGGGAGTGACTTTCGCACGCCCGTGGACTCATCACTGTTTAGGGACCGTTTGCCAGAGCGGGAAGGAGCGGTTCCCTCTCCTGGGGGACAGGGTGAGGGCGATTGACCTTTTCAATGAACAGATACGGTTAAGGCGCTCGGCGCTGCGTTGGCGTTTTGAGCGGATAGAGACCGGGACAGCAGCCGAACGTTTCATGAAAGGCCGCGCTGAAATGGCTGAGGCTATTGTAGCCCAGTTCCAGCGCGACTTCGGTCACGTTGTACTCGCCGCTCCGCAGCAACTCCGCGGCCTTTTCCATTCTGAGCTGGCGCAGGTATTGGGAGATGGTTTTTCCGGTTCGAGCGGAGAAAATCCGGCTCAAATAAAAATGGCTGCAGCCCACTTTTCGACCGAGTTCCTCCAGCCCCGACGGGTCGGCGAGATTCTGCTTCAGCAAGAGGACGACCTGTTCCACCCGCTCCTGTGCCAGGCGCTGTTGGCGCGTGCAGAACAACTCCTGTTCCGGCGGAGGCTGCAACAGAAACGTCATGGCCAGCTCCAGGGCTTTGCACTGGTACCAGAGCGGTTGAGCCTGCGCGTAAACCGGCGGATGGCGCAAGGTGGCGATGAGTTGCTGCTGGCTTGCCGTCAACCGCACCGTTGATCCGGACACGAGCTGGCAAGGACAATTCTTCACCGCGGCGCAAACGACGGGGTGCAACATGGGTTCCATGCCAGCGAGATGTTTCGCCAGAAACGGGCAGGAGAATTCCACGGTCAGGAACCGGTGTTGCTGGTTCGCCAACCGTTTCGCCGTCAGCGGCTCGTCTTTGCGATGATAAAAACCGGCGGTGTCCGCCTCGAATTCAGTGCGTTGGCCGCCGCCTTCCACGAAACCTTGACCCTCCAGATTCAGGCACAACTCCACGCAATCGGGGTGAAAACTCGCGGCCCAGTCTAACTCCCGTTTGGCAAAGAAATCGTGCCACTCGACGCTGAAGCCCGCCCCACGAAATCGGCCGAACAAAGGCTGCCAGCCGCCGCCAACCTCCCGCCACGCGCTGGCCTCTGAAAAAGCGGGGTCTCCGCGCCGTTTGTTCGGGGAGATCTCGCGTTCTGTTCTCTGAGCCGAGTTCATTAATCAGAGATAGCCCAATTGAGATTGAAACCTCAACGAGATTGTTTCGCTCGGCGATTCCCATTTGCTTAGCCGGGATATTTCACGCTCGGTCTTGGGGAGCGCACGCGCCTCGCGTGCTGCTTGCGGCGCCTCGCCGCAACGGTGCGGCTCTGGCTGACAACAAGGTGTCGGTTCGACCGTCGTCGAATCCATCGGCGAGGCGCCGATGGGAACACGCGAGGGCGCGTGTGCTCCCCAGAGGGTGTGAAATATCCGGGTTAGGGGCGTCGCGCCTGCCCATTCGCGGGGCGTCCTCGCCCCGAATCACGTCAAAATGGCGGGACGGCTGCCCTTGCATCCGCAAAATGAGCGTCCCCGAAACAGAATCTCGATCCTTGAACCGATGGAACCGACTGGAGCGGATGCGGGTGCGGCAGCGTCTTGGAGTGCGGCAAGTCCTCTGCCGCTTTGCATCGCAACACCCGAAAGCGGCAGAGGACTGCCGCACTCCAAAACCTGGCGGCCTCCGGTTGCTCCGATTCATGGGCAGAATTGCTGTGAAGAGTGACGACAAGCTTGCTTCCGCGGGGAAAAGCGGTTAGCCAGGAGTCGATTCAGCGTCGCGCAAGCTAGCTCCAGGTCAGCATTGCGCCAAAGGTCGAAGCTTTTGGACGCGTCACTCCAATCTCCCGCGGCGGCCGCAAATCGCGACTACAAATGGTGGGTGGTCGTGATGTTGTGGTTCGTTTGCTTTTTCAATTACGCGGACCGTCAGGCCATCTTCGCGGTTTTCCCCAAGCTGAAGGAGGAATTCGGTTTTGATAAGGAGCAGCTCGGCTGGATCGGGTCGGCTTTCATGTGGGTCTATGCGGGCGGCGCGCTGTTCGCGGGACTGATTGTGGATCGGTTCCGGCGCAAGGACCTCATTCTGGGCGGCTGTTTGTTCTGGAGCTTCGTCACCGTGACGACGGGGTGGTGCTCCAAGCTCTGGCATTTTATCACCGTGCGCGCGCTCGAAGGGTTTGGCGAAACGTTTTACTTCCCTGCTTCCATGTCTCTGACGAGCGATTACCACGGGCCTCGGACGCGGTCGCGGGCGCTGGCTTTTCATCAGTCCAGTGTTTATATGGGGACGATCCTGGGCAGTTGGATTGGCGCGTGGTTTGCCGAGCATCATGGCTGGCGACTCGGTTTTTACTTCTTTGGCGGCGCAGGGATGTTGCTGGCGCTGGCATTGTATGGCTTCCTCCGGGAACCGAGGCGTGGGGAAGCGGAGACCGTAGGGCAGGCTTCCAGCCTGCCGGTTCCGGCGGCATCCTGCCGCCCGGACAACGGGGCAGGGATGCCCCCTCAACCGGCAGACAAGATGTCTGCCCTACGGGCCCAGACCGAAACGCTTTCCATCCGCGAAACAGCACGGGCCATCTTTCGTTCGCCCACCGTGCCACTGCTGATGCTCGCGTTCGTGGGCGCCAATTTCGTAGCCACCATTTTCTTGACCTGGACGCCTACGTTTCTCGTGGAAAAATTCGGATTCAGACTCACGACGGCAGGCCTTTCCGGTTCGATTTACATTCATCTGGCCAGCGCGTTAAGCGTGCCGGTGGCTGGCTGGCTGGCGGATCGCCTCACGCGGCGATTTTCGGGCGGACGCATGATGGTCCAGGCGAGTGGTTTGCTCCTGGGAGCATATTTTGTGTCCGTCGTGGGCCACACCGAAAGCACGGCCACACTTCTCGTCGCCATGACGCTGTTCGGCGTTTGCAAAGGTTTTTACGACTCCGGCATCTTTGCGTCGCTCTACGATTCGGTCGAGCCGCGCGCGCGCGGGACCGCGGCCGGATTGATGAACACGGTGGGCTGGGGCGGCGGCGCGCTCGGTCCGATCTTTGTCGGGATGGCCTCCAAATACGGAAAGAAACCGACCGAAGTCGAGAACATGAGCGACGCGATTGCGTTTGGGGGGATGATTTATCTCGTGGCCGCCGGCCTCATTGGCGTGGCGATCCTGCTTTTCCAAAAGCGAAAGAGCAACGGCGGCTGAAGCAGAGACCAACCTGAACGTCGAACTTTGAACCTCGAACCCAACGGTCGGTTCGTGGATCAGCGTTCGACGATGGAGGTTGGACACTCACCGTTCGATGCTCGCGAATCGCACGTTGAAGGTCCGTCTTTGGTTTTTGAACTTTGTTCCTTGAAATGCTTTGCCTCCCGGAGGTTCCCGACCAGAATGGCTAGCGATCCAAGCCAGGCTCCCAGTGCAATGCTCAGGAAGATGAGCACCCAGCCGGCAAAAGACATTTCTCGCCCTCTCCAAACGACCACAAGCGAGGCCTGGGCAAGCAGGAACAGATCAGCGGCCACAAGGGACACAAGGAGAACAGGGCTTTGAATCAAACGCGATCCGGCGGCTTCTTCCGCGGCGGGCGTCGAAGCGCGCGTCTCAAGCGGTTTGCTCCCTTGCAGCAAAGAATTCAAGCCAGGCCCAACCCGGGCGCTGGCTGCGTAGGATGTCGCTTGCGGAGCCACGAGTGCGGTCGTTGGCCGCGGAGTGTCCAGCTCAACCATGAGCTGATCGAGCTTGCGGCCCAGAGCAGCTCCGGAAAGCCGAGGCGGATTGGGAGCTTTTTCGCGCTGGCTGTTTTGAGCGGTCCCGCGCGGGCTCGGCCCTGAGGCGATGTGTTCCCCGCGATCCATTCCACGGCATCGTAACGGCGGCGAACGCGGACGCAAACAGAAATCGAACCGAACGCAGGAATTGCATTCTGTTTTGGGCCGCGTGATTGACTTTTGCCGCCTCTTTATCAGAGTGATATAAACTATGCGCAAACGAGCGACATCGAAGAGGATTCTCACCCACGGCCAGTTGTTGCAGATGAAACGCTGGAATACCCCCACCGTCTATAACGGGTGGGAGCAAATCACCCAACGCGACAGTTCGCACGATTGTTTCAACCTCGAAGAGACGCGCGATTTCATGCCGCAGATGGGGCCGATGGTCGGTTACGCCATCACGCTCGTCATCGAGCCCAGCAACCCCCGCCATCGCGAAGCCAACCCGAATGCGTTCGTCGAGTACTTCCGGTACGCCGCCTCCGTCCCTCCGCCGCAAATCGTCGTCGTGCAGGACCTGGAAAAACCCAACACCTTTGGCGCGGGCTGGGGCGAAGTGATGGCCAATCTGCACAAGGCCATCGGGTGCGTCGGCACGATCACCGACGGCGCCATCCGGGACGTCGAATGGATGACGAACGCGGGCTTCAAAGCGCTGGCGCGGCGGCTGTGCGTCGGCCACGCCAAGGTCTGCCCGGCGCGCTGGAATTGTCCCGTCGAAGTCTTTGGCCGGCGGATCGAGCCCGGTAACCTCATTCATGCGGACCAACACGGCTTTCTCGTGATCCCGGATGAAGACCAGGCGCGTCTGCTCGACGCGCTGCGTTTCATGGACAATAACGAGTGTGACACGTTGATTTCTGCCGGACGTGGAGCCGCCGGGCAATCTGCGGACGCCCTGGTGAAGAACATCGACGGGGCTTTAAGAAAATTTCGGGCGGCAACTCGGAAAAAGTTCTCGGGGCGCGTCGGGTACTAACACTACAGCGACAGTTTCGCCAATGGACCGGAGCGCGGGCGACCTCGCCCGCAGAACGCTCGACTGGTCGGGGCGCGTCGAAGGTTTCCAACGCCCCGGTCGTCGTGGAAGCGCTGCGGACGAGGTCGTCCGCGCTCCGAATTTCAAAAGTGTCGCTGTAGTGCTAAACTCGCCAGCGATGCAACTATATAGATACCGACCAGACAGCAAGGCGTCTCTCCTGCCGGACCTGCCTGATGCGCAACCGACAAAAGGGTCTCCGGTGCGCCCAGTGTTTGGCGCGATTGAAACGCGAGTGGGGTCTTGCGGAGGCGAGGCCTGAATCAATCAGATTCTGCGCAGGCGCAGTCAGTGCAATTGTGGGGGTTGCACTGCGCAGTTCAGTACGTAGAGATGCGTATGTACAGCCTACCGGATGTCACGGTAAAAGAAAATATACCCAGCAATTTCTGAACCACATCGCCAGATTAGTCATAATGTGAGAAATTATGTTGGCCCACCGTCAACGCGAACAGGCACCAGCCTCTATGCCACAGGGATCGACTTTGGGTGGGAATCTACCTGTTGATCCCGCGGCGCAAAACTTCGACGATGGAATGCAGATCGCATTGCTCGCGAACTCCGGGACGCTGATCAAGATGCTCCAAGCGGAGGTGATGAACTTGATGGCACAACGAGACGCCCTCCGCACCCAACTGGAAGGCGCTCTGGATGAAATCTCCGCGCTAACCGCCCGGAACGCTCAGATGCAGGCTGAACTAGAATCCAGCGGCCTCGCCCATGGACCGCTCTAGCCGAACCTCGGAGTCCGGATCCGCCTCTGCCATAGGCAAACTGGATAACAAAATCTGTCTCCCCTTTCTGAGCATGGGTCCTCGTTGCCGTTCGAGTGGTTTCCTTTAACCGGACCAGGGGAATCCATGTATTCAATTGCTCGCTGCTCAAATGAAGAATCCAATCGAATTCCATACGAACACCCCCCCTCGACCAGTCCCTCGCCTCGAAATGGGAGAGGGTGCCCGCAGGATGGGAGGTGGTGCAGGTCACGAGTCTAAGCCGTCTCGATTCAGTCCTGCGCTTCAGTTTCAAGGGGTCCAGAAGTTTCGATCTGTGAAGCGGCGCGAACGCCGCGCTCCGGTTCATGGGCAGAATGGCTGGGGGAGCGCCGTGTCGGATTGCATAGTCAAGGCTAAGGCGCGAATGCTTCAGAGAGTTCTCTCCCAGCGGTCGGTTCTCCTTGGTCTGGTGTTTTCGGCAGCTTGCTTGGTCGCAGCGGACCTGCCCGGTCCGAGGCCTGCTTCCGCGCCGCTGGCAACTTCTGCTGCTCCACCCGAATTATCTAAAGTCGTGGTCACGGCGACGCGGACGGAGCGGGATCCATTCGAACTGCCCTTCAGCACCGAGTCCATCACCGCAGGCCAACTGCAGCGGGCGTTGCCTCGTAACCTGCCTGAGTCGTTGCGATCGTTGCCCTCCGTTATGCTGCAAAAAACGGCCCACGGGCAGGGATCCCCGTTTATTCGAGGCTTCACGGGTTTTCGCAATCTGCTGTTGATCGACGGCGTGCGTCTGAACAATTCGGTCTTTCGCGAAGGCCCGAATCAATACTGGAATACGGTCGATCTGCTTTCGATCGATCGACTCGAACTTGTCAAAGGCCCGGCGTCCGTGCTCTACGGCAGCGACGCCATCGGCGGCACCGTCAACGCGCTCACCACGCGACGGCAGGCTTACGATGAGGGTTTCGATTGGGATCGTCGGGCCTATTACCGGGTCGCCTCCGCGGAATCGGCGCACACGGCGCGAGGTGAAGTCAGCGGCAATCTGGATCATCGGTTGGGGTTCCTGATGGGCGGATCGTGGAAAGACTTTGGCGACGTTCGCGGGGGCGATGCTGTAGGGCGCCAGCCCAAGACGGGGTATGAGGAACGCGATTGGGATGCAAAGCTGGAGTATTTCCTCCAACCGGACATGCGGCTCGTGTTGGCTCATCAAAGTGTGAATCAAGACGGCGCCTGGCGCACGCACAGCACCGTGCACGGTCTCACCTGGGAAGGAACGGTAGCGGGCAGCGACCGCGAGCGGATCCTGGATCAAAACCGCGACTTGACTTATCTCCAGTTTCACGTGACGGCGCTGCCGCACGTGGTTAAGGAAATCCACGCGGGCTTTTCGTATCATTTGCAGCAAGAGGAAGAATTCCAGGTTCGGAGCAATGATCGCCAGCGGCGGCAAGGATTCGATGTGGACACGTTGGGATCTTTCCTGCATTTCCGCAGCCCTTCTCCTTTCGGGGATTGGGTCTATGGATTTGAGTATTACCTGGACTGGGTCGATTCGTTTTCCACCCGGTTTCGCGCCGACGGTTCATTTGAGGCCGCCGATCGACAAGGACCGATCGGCGATGATTCCAGCTACGATCTCGCGGGCGTCTTCGTGCAGAATACCTTGCCGCTGGGCGAACGCGTCGAATTCACGCTGGGCGGTCGCTACAATTACGTTTCAGCGCAGTCGTCGAAAGTCACCGATCCAGTCACCGGCGGTTTGCTTACCTTGAGGGAACGATGGGATTCGTGGGTCGGCAGCGGGCGTGTGTTGGTTCGGTTGGATGAGGCCGATCATTGGCATGTGTTTGGTGGAGTCTCCCAGGGATTTCGCGCGCCGAATTTGTCGGACCTGACCCGCTTCGACATCGCGCGCAGCGGGGAACTGGAGATTCCGGCGCTCGACCTGGAGCCGGAGGAATTCGTTTCGCTGGAAGGCGGGGTGAAGCTTCGCTACGAGCCAATCACGCTGCAGGCCGGTTATTTTTACACGGATATCGACCAAATGATCATTCGCACGCCGACGGGGCGCACGGTCCTTGTGCAAGGCGTGCCGGCGTTGGAAGTGACCAAACGAAACTCTGGCGAAGGCTACGTGCATGGCGCGGAACTGAGCGGCCAGTATCGCTGGCACCCGCAGTGGACGGCGCGCGCCGCCTTCACCTGGATGGATGGCAAAGTGGATGTCTTGCCTGCGGACAGCTCTGCGCCCGTCAAACGGACTGAGCCGCTTTCGCGTTTGATGCCTACGACGTTCGATCTGGCTTTGCTTTGGGAACATCCCGGAAGGAAATACTGGGCCGAAGCGTCGTGGACAATCGCCGACAAACAAGACCGCCTGGCTTCAGCAGACACCCGCGACACGCAACGCATTCCCCCAGGTGGAACACCGGGATTCTCTATCTATAATTTGCGCGCCGGCTGGCGTCCTGTTCCGTCACTCAGCGTCACAGCCGCAATCGAGAATCTGTCGGACGAAGATTACCGCATTCACGGTTCGGGACTCAACGAGCCCGGGCGGAATTTCGTGCTGGGATTGGACTATCGGTTCTGAGGCTTAAGCCAGAAAAGAGCGAGCAAGACTTGACGACCCACACTCGGAACTCAACCCATTGCGTTTCTTGATTTGTGCGAGTGCCGTGCTTTCGCTTTGGGCCGTTTCCTGCGGACGGTCCGGCACGGGGACTGCCCCCGCGGTTCTCGCCACGAACGAACCTGAACGGATGTCCGGGACCAAGTCCCCTGCGGATCCTCGGTCCAGGCTGGTGTCGGCGCGGAGGGCGTCGGTCGTGAAGCCGGAAGAAGTCCCGTCGAACGCGGCGGGGTGGTCAGCAAGACTCGCGGAAATCTTCGCTCGCGCGAGTCGGCCAGAACGCAGGCAAGCACTGGAGGAATTGGCGGAAGAATTGGTCCACCAAGATCCAGAACAAGCTGCGGACATTGCCCGGCGGATTCTGCGGGAAAAGGGTGATGCCTCAGGGGAGGGTTATGATTTCGTGTCCGCGTTCATGTCCAGGTTTGCGGCACTGGACCCGGCGGCCGCGGCGCGATGGGCTGATTTCCTGCCGCAAGCTTTGAAGTTTGGCGCTTCCACGCCGGTGGCGCAGCAATGGGCGGTGAACGATTGGCCGGCCGCCACGCGTTGGGCCCAGGGAATCGACGATGTGAGCTTGCGAACATCAGGATTGCGCCGGGTCGGAGAACAACTCATCGCGGCCGGCCTGACCGACGCAGCGCCACAAATGTCGTGGTCATCACGATCACCGTGAGCTTGGCGTGGATGGAGAGCGAGGCAAAGCGTTTCACGGCTCGTCTCCTTTCGCCAGCGACACGACCTTGGCCACCGCCGTTACGGAAAGCGCCGGCAATTGAGGATTGGAAGTTTTGAAGGAAATCCGGCCGGTGTGCGTCCCGTTGGTCAAAGGTGGGACGGTGGTGATCCTCAACTCAAACTCCTTGCCCGCGGCGATCTCCTTTAGCACCGGTTTGAACGCGAGCGAATCACTTTGGAGTTCGGTGAGGGCGACGGGCGTTTCAAGGTGATTCCGAATGGTCACGGATTTCGTGAGGACCTGGTCGGTGTTGGTGAGCGCAGGAAAGACCGCCACGGGGCTGGAAAGTTGGATGGGAGTCCAAATGTCGGCTTTGACTTCAAGCACTTTTTGCGGCTTCTGGCGGTCGTTGCTCAGCACGGTGATGGTTTTTGTCAAAGGCCCGGAAAACCGCGATGTTTCCAATTGGATCGGGATGGTCCCTGATTCGCCCGGCTTGATGCTTCGGCTCCAGGCCCCGGCTGTGGTGCAGCCGCAAGCGGGCTTCACGTCCGCGATTTCCAGCGACTGGTCACCCGTGTTGAGCAGTTTGAATTCGTGGCGGACGATTTCGCCCTGCTTCACCGTTCCGAAATCGTGAATTGGACTTTGAACCTGAACTCTGGGACCGGAAATCGTCGGCGCTGGCTGGACTGGAGTCGAGCCGGGAGTCGCGGCCCGGTCAGGCAAAGCCGCCACTGTCAAAATGGCACCGAGACCGAACCACGTGAAGATTGGAAAAAAGCTTCGGAAGATTTGATTTCGCATAGGTGAGCCCGCTATCACAGAGCGCCCCGTGCCCAGTTTTCTGAGAGTAGCTAATGCTAAGGATCGGTGGCCTGGAATGCAATCGCAGAACAAGGAAATACTCGCATCATCCGGGCGCAAATCGGCCCCCTGCATCATCCGGGCAGGCCCAGCAGGCCCAGCCGATTCAACCGGCAAACTTGATCTTAGCCGGAGCGTCCGATACGTTGGCGCGCGACTCGATCAACGCGCGAATGTTCGCGGTAGCGGGCGCGTTTGAGTATCGCGATGATGACCCCATTGTTGGGTTCGGCCCTGCGGCTTTGCCGGGTGCTCGGCCTGAGCTTGATGGCACTGTCGGTTGGATGCGTCGCTCAAAACGCACGCACGAAAGCCGCAGCCAATCTTGCCATCGCTCCCGCAGCACCGCTGGCGAAGGGTCTGGAGACTTTCGAGGCCGCCTGGCGAATCATTTACGAAAGCCATTTCGACACCAATTTCAACGGCGTGAACTGGCCTGCCGTGCGCGAGGAGTTCCGTCCACAGGCCGAAGCCGCGACCGCTGTGGAAGACCTTCGGGCGGTCATTCAACAGATGCTCGGTCGCCTGGGTCAGTCGCACATGGCCGTGATCCCCGGCTCACTGGGCGACGCGTTCGATCCCCAGATAGTGAAGCGCTCCGCCACCGCGAAGAAACCACGCGATTCGAAGACGGCTTCCAAACTTCCTCCCGATGAATCCGAGGCAGATGAAGACGAGGAGCCGTCCACCGGACAGCACGGGGACATTGGATTCGACGTTCGTCTCGTCGATCAGCAAATCGTTGTCAGCCGCGTGGAGGACCCCAGTTTCGCTCAAGCTGCCGGAGTCAAAGCCGGCTGGGTCGTGCAGGCGGTGGGCCCGCGGCGGCTGGCGGAACGGCTGGAGAAGCTGCCGTCCGATCTGGAGCCGGCCAAGGCGCAATTCATGGCCTGGCGCATGGCCAAGGCCCTGCTCCTGGGCCGGCCAGGTTCGGCCGCTCAGGTTGAGTTTCTCAACGACGCGGATCAAACCGTGACGGTGAACCTGGAGCGGCAACCCGCGAAAGGGTTGCTCGCGAAGCTTGGCCTCTTGCCACCCCTTTACGCGCGTCTGGAACACGAACGCCTCAAGCCGGACTCCGGCCTGACCATCGGAGTGATCCGGTTCAATCTCTTCATGATTCCCGTGGCCAGCCTGTTTGATCAGGCCATCGATGAGTTCCGGAGCGCGGACGGCGTGATCCTCGATCTGCGGGGAAATCTCGGCGGGATCGCCGGCATGGTGATGGGGTTGGCCGGGCACTTTTTGAACGAACCGCTTTCCCTGGGCACGCTGAAGATGCGCGGGAACGAACTGAAATTCTTCGCCAACCCGCGGCGCGTGAACCCGGCCGGCCGGCGCGTGGAGCCGTTCTCCGGCTCGGTCGCGATCCTCACGGACGGCGCGTCGCTGAGCGCCGCGGAGATTTTTGCGGGCGGCATGCAAGACGTGGGGCGGGCGCGAGTCTTCGGTCAGACCACTCCCGGACAGGCCTTGCCCGCGGTTTGGGACCGCTTGCCAAACGGGGACGTTCTGTATCACGCCTTCGCGGATTTTGTGACCGGCTCCGGCGTGCGGCTGGAAGGCCGCGGCGTGATTCCCGACGAAATGGTGCCGGTGACACGAAAAGATTTGCTCGCCGGACGAGATGCGCCTTTATTGGCGGCGCTCACATGGATTTCCGCCCAGCGAAACAACAGATCGAAACGAAACGCCCCGTGACTCATCAAGGATTATCATCATCATGAAACTCAATTTCACCTCTCGCAATCTCGCCCGCGTCCTCGGCCTTGCCGTTTGCTTTCAGGCCGCCACAACCGCCGCCGTCGCCCAGGCGGACAAGCCCAAAGAAACGGGGGAATCCAAGGCCAAGCTGCCGGCCGCTTCGGAAGTCATCGCGAAATTCGTCAAAGCCATCGGCGGCAAGGACGCTTATCTGAAAATCCAATCGCAACACGCGAAGGGCAAATTCGAGATGCCTGCCCAGGGTCTCACGGGCGACCTGGAAGTGTTTCACAAGCGGCCCAACAAACTCGTCGTCCGCGTCAACATCCCCGCCATGGGCGACGTGCTGACCGGGTTCGACGGCAAAGTGGCCTGGACCTTGAACGCCGCGATGGGGCCGATGCTGATGGAAGGCAAGCAGCTCGAACAGATGCAAGACCAGGCGGACTTCGATTCCATCCTGCACGCCGAGAGCGATTACAAATCGATGGAGACCGTCGAAATCACGCCGTTCGAGAAGAAGGAGTGTTACAAATTGAAACTGGTCAAGAAGAACGGCCAGGAAGTCACCGAGTTTTACGATGTGAAGACCGGGCTCCTCGCGGGCATGATCATGACCCAGGAATCGCCGTTCGGCCCGGTCCAGGCCACCAACGTGCTGGAGGAATACAAGAAGTTCAATGACGTCCTCTTTGCCACGAAAGTCACGCAGCGGATGGGCCCTCTCGAGCAGACCATGATCATGAGCCAATACGAGTTGAACAAGGTTGAGGACTCGAAGTTCGAGTTGCCGGAACAGATCAAGGCGCTCGTGAAGAAGCCCTAGCCGGCAGTCGGCAGCCGTCAGTGGTCAGTAATCAGTAATCAGTGGGAATCCACTGGGCGGCGTAACCGATCTGGAGCGCAATGGTCAATCTACGTGGAACATGAAATCGAAAACCTTCCTCGCCGGCACTTTGTGCCTGTCTCTCGGTGTGTCGATAACGCGGGTTGAAGCCCAAAGCGAAGCGCGGCCAACCCTCAGCCCGCGCCGCGCCGCCGCCTTGAAGAAATATGACAAGGATGGCGATGCCAAACTGAATGAGGCAGAACGCGAAGCCATGCGAAAAACCGTCGCGGCGCAAAAGCTTCAAGCTGCCCGGCGCGGCGGGATGGGCTTTATGCTGCCGCCCGAAGTAGTCAAGAAATACGACAAAGACGAAGACGGCGTTCTCGACGAAGAAGAAAGCCAGGCCGCGCGCGAAGGCATGCGCAAGCAGTTCGAGGAAGTCAGAAAGAAGTATGACAAGAATGGCGATGGCAACCTCGACGCGGCCGAATCGGAAGCGATGCGCAAAGACGCCGAGGCCGGCAAGATCGCAGGCGTGCCAAGATTCTTTGGCGGCGGTCCGCGTCCGCCCGGCTTTGGACGGCCACAAGGACCTTCCCGAGAGGTCATCATGCAGCAAGCGGATAAGAATCGCGACGGGCGATTGAGTGCGGAAGAATTACAGGCAGCCCGGGCGGAACTCGCCAAACAACGCCCCAACCAACCCAAAACCGACAGCCGCCAATCGAAGTGAGCCATGAGTGTTTCTAGCACCTTGGACGAATCCGGAGTCATCGGGGGATTCCCGCTTCCTTCCCCCTCACCCCAGCCATCTCCCCTGGGGGGAGGGAGAACCGATTCGCGCCGCGGGCCAGCAAGGGATGTTTCGGACCCTCCCACGACAGCGACCAAGCTCTCCTCTCCTTGGGGAGAGGGACAGGGTGAGGGGAACAGAAGCGTTCCACGGTCCGAAACGCCTGGACTACTTGGGTGGAGAACCAGATTTGCACTGAGCTTGACTTTGATCGTCCTGGCCATCGCCTTTTCCTCCGCCATTTTCGCTGCGGCGGCAGACAAAAGCGCGGCCGGCGCCGACGCAAAGAAGAAGGAGAAACCTGCCGAAGTCAGTTTCAGCCAAAAGCGCGGCTTCTTCGAACGGCCCTTTGAGCTTCGGTTAAAGGCCAGCGCACCCGATACGGAGATTCGTTTTACCACCGACGGCACCGCACCCAACGCCACGAACGGCACGCTCTTCAGCGGCCCGATCAAGATTGAGCAGACCACGGTCTTGCGCGCCGCCGCCGTCAAGAAAGGCTCCAAGGAAACGAGAGTCAAAACTCACACTTACATTTTTCCTGCCGACGTCATTCGCCAGTCGAGTGATGGCTTGCCGCCCGCCGGATGGCTTTACATGTGGGGCCCCAACAAAGTGGATTACGGCATGGATCCCAGAGTCGTCGAGGATCCCAAGTATCGGGACAGCATCGTTGGGGACCTCAAATCGCTGCCGTCCATGTCGCTCGTCATGGACCTGGAAGACTTGTTCGGAAAGGAGCGAGGCATTTACGCGGAAGCCAGACTTTCGGGGCGCGAGAACGAGAGGCCCAGTTCGCTGGAACTGATTCACCCGGATGGCCGCGATGGCTTTCAAATCGATTGCGGGATTCGCATTCGCGGCGGGTTTAGCCGGATGCCGATGAACCCGAAACACTCCTTCCGTTTTTTCTTCCGCAAAGAATACGGCGCCGGGAAACTGAACCATCCCGTGTTCGGCCAGGATGCCGCGAAGGAATTCGACGGCTTCGATTTGCGAACGGCGCAGAATTACTCCTGGCACATGGGCGGCGATCCGCAGGCGATTTTCATCCGCGACCAATTCAACCGCGACACCCAACTGGCCATGGGCCATCCGTCCGCGCACGGCGATTTCTATCATCTCTACATCAACGGCCAGTACTGGGGCCTATACAACACCTGCGAACGAGTGGAAGCGTCCTTCGCGGAGAGCTATCTCGTCGGGAACAAGGACGACTACGACGTAATCAAGAATCGCGGGGGCTTCGCTTCCAGCGCCGCCCAGAAGACCTCGCCTTACGCCACGGACGGTAACCTCGAAGCGTGGCGTCGTCTTTACGACCTGGCCAAGTCCGGGCTGGGCAATCCCGAGACCTATCAAAAGATCCTTGGCCACAATCCTGATGGCGTGCGCAATCCGAAATTCGACGTCCTGCTCGACCCGGTCAACTTGATCGATTACATGCTCGTGATCATCTACGGCGGGAACATGGACTCACCGGCCTCGAAGTTCATGGGGAACAACATGGCGAACAACTGGTATGGCATTCGCAGCCGGAAAGGCGACCAGGGCTTCCGGTTTTTCATCTGGGATGCAGAGCACACGTTGCTGGAATTGGAGGAGGACCGCACCGGACCGTTCCCGGCCGGAGATCAGTTCGAACAAAGCAATCCCCAGTGGCTCTGGCAGCAATGTCTGGAAAGCGCGGAATTTCGCACCCTGGTTGCGGACCGCATCCAGCGGCATTTCTTTAACGGCGGCGCACTGACACCGGAGTCCACAGCCGCCCGGCTCCTCGCGCGCAAGAAGGAAATCGAGCGCGCCGTGGTCTGCGAATCGGCGCGTTGGGGCGATGTGCAAGGGGGATTTCCGTTCGGCGGCCCGTCTCGGCGCGGCGCAGATGGCGGCGACCCGGAACCACTGACGCGAGACAAGGAATGGAAGACCGCCATCGATCGAATCGTGAACGGCTATTTTCCCAAGCGCACCGCGGTAGTCATCGATCAACTCTGGATTCATGGTCTCTGGCCGGATCTGGCTGCGCCCGCGCTAAGCCAATTTGGAGGACCTGTTGCGAAAGGCTCTGCGCTGACTCTTAAAACTCCGGAAGGAACAATCTACTTCACGCTCGATGGGAGCGATCCACGCCTCATCGGAGGAAAAACCTCGCCGAAGGCCAAAGCTTACGAAGCGCCAATCCCGATCACGGAAAGCGGTGTGATCAAATGTCGCGTCCTTTCCAAAGGCGAATGGAGTCCGTTGACCGAAGCGAAATTCAGCGTCGCCGCCAGGCTGTAATCAGCGATGGAGAGGCATTGGGCCTCTATCGGGACTATCTTCGGAACTCACTAAAGGGCGATGTTGGTTAAATTGGTTAAGTCCAGATGTGGAAACTGAATTCCTTTCTTTGCCCTCTCCGTTTGCTCCGTTTCCTTCTGTTTTCTGAACAGGAGGCAACGGAGAGAACGGAGAATTCGGGGAATTGAATCGATTACAGTCCCTGTCCTAATTCTTCTGCTTTGTGAGGTCTGATCTTGCACCTCACCCTTCGCCCCGATCTGGATTAACGCCATGGTGAGCCGGCAAGCCTAGGCGTATCTATCTATTCAATCGGTTGGGGAGCGCACGCGGCTCCCGTGCCGTTGCCGCCGGCCCGGCGGCGACTTTTCTCGGCGCATTTTTCGATCCCTTAAAAGTGAGCGCGGACGGTCTGTGCTGAAGTGTTCGGCGAGCCGCCGAACACAGCCCGCGAGCCGCGTGCGCTCCCCATCGCTACTGAATTGTTACGGCTTAGCCTGAGCCGCCGGATCGCGGGACAACCAAGCCTTGCACTTGAGGCTCAGGCCACCACGGCCTCAGGCGAGGATTTCCTTGACCACGTTGCCGTGAACGTCGGTCAGACGAAAATCCCTGCCGCCGAACCGGAAAGTCAATTTCTCGTGATCAATCCCAAGAAGGTGAAGAATGGTCGCGTGCAGATCGTGGATCGCGGCCACATGCTCCACCGCGTGCATTCCGAGTTCGTCGGTCGCGCCGTAAATCGTGCCGCCTTTGGCGCCGCCGCCAGCCAGCCAGACGGTGAATCCTTCCGGATGGTGGTCGCGGCCATCGCGTCCGGCCGAGTGCGGCGTGCGGCCGAATTCACCCGCCCAGACGACAAGCGTCTCCTCCAATAGCCCGCGGCCTTTCAAGTCTTTGATCAAACCGGCGACGGCTTGATCGGTCTGGAAGGCGTTTTTCTCGTGGCCCTTCTTGAGGTCGCCGTGCTGGTCCCAGGTGCCGTTCGACGCTCCGGGCGGGCAATTGACTTCGACAAAGCGCACTCCGGATTCCACCAGACGCCGCGCACGCAGGCATTGAATCCCATACAACCGCTTGAACTTGTCGGTCGAGTCGATGCCGTAGAGCGCTTTGGTCGCCTCGCTTTCACGATCCAGATTCAACACGTCCGGCACCAGCGATTGCATGCGGAAGGCCATCTCGTAATTTCGAATCGCGTCTTCCACCGCGTCGTGCGTGCCCAGGGCGTGGGAGAAGTCCTTGTCTTGTGCGCGCAGCAAATCCAGTTTCGCGCGCTGAATCCTGGCGTCCGAGTCGCCGGGGACAATGTTGTCGATGGGGACTCCTTCCGCTCTGAACTGAGAGGATTGCGCCGTGGCAGGCAGGAAGCCGGCGGAGTAATTCTCCATCCCGCCGCAAGGGACGACGTCAAAGCCCAGGACCACGAAGCCGGGCAGGTTTTGATTTTGACTGCCCAATCCGTAAGTGACCCACGAGCCGAGGCTGGGCCGCCCCGCGTTGTTGCTTCCAGTGTGCAGCAAGAGCACGCCAGTCGAGTGCAACGGCAAATCGGCTTTCATCGATCGGATCACGGCCAGTTCGTCCGCGCACGTCGCGATGTGCGGGAAGAGATCGCTGACGGGCAGGCCGAACTGGCCGTGCTGCTTGAACTTCCAGGGGCTTTTAAGCCATTGCCGTTTGCCCGCCGCGGTCGGGTTTTTGGAATCCAGAAACGGTTTCGTGTCGAGCGCCTCCAGCTTGGGCTTCGGATCAAACGAATCCACATGCGAAACGCCGCCGTCCATGAAGCAGAAAATGACGTTCTTGGCCCGCGGCGGGAAGTGGGGTGAAGGTGATGAGATCACCTGCGCGAATCTTCGATCCGTGAGCAAGCCTGACAAAGCCAGGAGACCGAAGCCATTGGCCGTGGCGCGCAGCATCGCGCGGCGGGACAACGGTTGCGCGAAGCGTCCGGGGCATGAACACGTGCGATGATTTGCGTTGGCGCTCACAATCTTTGTCGCGCAAGGAATCCTGGGCGGTCCGCAATGGTTGCCCCGGATTGCTGGTGTCTACTATGGCAAGGTCTTCCTGGCTGTCAACGCGCCAGCGGAGGCTGGCGGAGACTCTGAAATCTGTTCGATTCGTTTTCCCGCAGTCGCCTCAAAGTCACCGGAGTGATAATGCTACAGCATGACTTCAGTCACGGAAGGCCAGGGTCTAGGGCCTGATTTGACAAGCGCGAACTCTGTCAAGTCTTTGGTCTCGCCGAGGATTTTGGAGGCTGCCGCACGGTTGCATCTTGCACGGCCAGAGGCTGCCATTGTTCTGTTCGGTTTCCAGGCACGCGGTGAGGCCCGCGCCGAGAGTGATTTGGACTTCCTTGTCGTATTACCTGAACCACCGGCGTCACCGCGGCAGGAAATGGCCCGGCTAAGCCGACTGCTCTATCCGATGAAGATCTGGGCCGACGTGTTGGTCACCAGTGTCCAGCGCTTTCGCGAGAGCTCTTCTGTTCCTGGAACACTTCACCACAGCGTCGCGAAGGAAGGGAGAATCCTATATGGCCGCCTCGGATGAGGCGCGGCGCTTCCTGCAAAAAGCCGCCCAAGAGGAGTATGTGCTTGCGCGCCTTATTGAAGACCTGGCTGCGCCCGACGAGCAACTGGGCTTCCATCCGCAGCAAGCAGTAGAGAAACCTCCGCTGGTCCGAACTGATCCTAGCGGCCAGGCTTAAAGCGAAAAAATGCCCCGTGGAACAGGCCTTAGGCTAGGCTGCCGCTCTGCTTCACACTTCGTCCGCGTCGCTACGGAATGAAGATAAACTCCTTCAAGTTGAACAACGCATGCGCCAGGTCCTTCCAAATCTCTGAGCTTCGCAAAGGATCTCCCTTTGCAAAACCATGCAACTCAGCCAGGCGCTCCGCGGCGTGGGTGAAGCGCTGCCTCTCTGATGGCGTCGTCGCGCGGCCTAGAGCCGTCTGGAACATGTCCTCAATTCGCGCGTCCAACGAATCGTCCTTGCGCGTGATGAGTCGGCGCGACCAGCGTTCCGCTTGCTGCAGGACGAACGGATCGTTCAAGAGCGCCAGGGATTGCGCGGGGACGTTTGCCGTGTCGCGCCGGCCCTGGCAAGTTTTCCCGCCCGCGATATTGAAAGCGCTCAGAAATTTCGGTGTTTCCATCAAGTTAACTTTGACATAGACGCTGCGGCGGCCCAGGCCGTCTAATGGACCGGCAAAGAGGCGGCGGTCGGCGTTTTCTTTTTCGCGATACGGTTGAACGCTCAGGCCGTGCATCGATGGGTCCAGGCGTCCTGAGACTTCCAGAATGCAATCCCGAATGGCTTCGGCTTCCAGGCGTCGGGCCAGATAATGGTGGAGCAAACGATTCTGCGGATCAACCTCGCGCGCCGACGGAGCCGGCCGCGCGGCAATCTGAAATGTCCGCGACAGAACGATGGATCGAATCAAGCGCTTCACCGACCAATCCTCGCGCGTGAACTGGCCCGCCAGGTAGTCCAACAGTTCCGGGTGCGACGGTTTTTCGCCGAGTTGCCCGAAGTCATCCACCGTCCGCACCAATCCTTCTCCGAACAAATGCTTCCAGACGCGATTGACCATCACGCGAGCGGTCAGAGGATTCTTCGGCTCGGCGATCGTCTCGGCCAATTGCAGACGTCCGCTGCCACCGGCCTGCTCGAAATGCGTTCCGAGCACTTCCAGGTAGCCGCGAGGAACCGGGGCCGCCGGCTTGGTGCAATCGCCGCGGACTAGCAGAGGTTGATCAAAACCAGAGCCAAAGTCAGCCATTCCAGGCACGATGCGAGGCGACGAAAGCACGCGTTCCACTTTCCGATATTCGGCCATCAACCTTTGGAGGCGCGGAGTTTGGTCCGGCCGATTGCGGACCAAACCGTTTTTCACCAGGAAATCAAGCCACGCGGCGTCGTCATCCGTGGCCACGTCGTTTCCCCAGCGATCGACGGCTTCGAGGATGCGTTGCCGGTATCGATTCGCGACCGCCTCCTCACTGGCCGGATCCGGTTCGGACCACAGGCTGGTCAAATGCGTGAGCTCCGGTTTGGGCGGGGCGTCTGCGGAATGAATGACGACCCGCGTGATGCCGAACCAGGAGCGCGGATCTTCGGCGGCCTTCTCCCAGGGAAGTTTGTAGTTCGCCTTGTCGCCGCCCAGCGCGCTGAGTTGATCCGGGAACTTCGGATTATCGAACATCGTCATCAACTCGGCATAGACGCGCACGCTTTCCGCGTCCGGCGGCGGAGTGAAGGTGACCCATTGGAACGTCGTGTTTGTGAGCGCCCGATAGTTCTGATAGTTAAGCTGGCAGTTGTTGGAAACCAGCCGCACCGCGCTGCTTCGGCGGCCCATCACTTGAAAGCTAATCTTGGCCATGCCGTTGGTCAGGAGCGGCGATCGCAACGTGCCGTTCAGCTTTTGGGAAATCACGTGCGTGTAAGCTCCGGCGGGCAGGACCATTTCAATGGCTGCGTCGCCGTCGCTGTGCAACGTGAATTCACCGGATCGCGCGTGGCCGGAAGGCAATCCAAGGCCGCCGGCGCGCCACATCCCGAAGCTGCCGCACCGAAAATCCGCATAGTCCAAGAAGTTGGTTCGATTGAAGTCGGTGCGATCTGTTGTCTCACGCGCGAATCGAGCCGAGGTTTCTTTCCAGACGTCGCCGAAGGTTTTTCCAGCGTTCCGATTTGTCGGATGCAGCGCGCGCCAAAGAGACAGTGGCTCTTCGAGCGAGGCCGTACGGTTGGTCAGAACCTTGAACCAGTTTTGCAGACGCGATGGGTCAAGGCGGGTGACGTTGTTTCGCGGCGAGGCGTCGCTCCCAGGTTTGGCGTCGCCTTCCCCCTCACCCCGGCCCTCTCCCTCAGGGAGAGGGAGGTTATTTTTCCCGCGCTGGAAAATTCCCGGAATCGTGCGCAAATCCGCGACGCCTGGCACTGCTTCCCTCTCCTCCGGGGAGAGGGCCGAGGCGAGGGGGAGCGAAACTGGCGATTTATTGGTCCCGCCCTGCATACTCAAAGAAACTCGATTCTGAGCCGCCAACAAATAGAGATGCACATCCTCGGCGTCTTGCATCCACAGATCTCCGATCTCGCGGCGGATTTCGCGTTTGAGTGTTGCAATCTCATGAATCGCCCGGGGGGTCGCTTCTGGCGCGTCGATGGTATGGCTGACTTGCCTGGAGCTTCGCAGAATTCCAAGCAGCGCGTGATAATCCTTCATCGACACCGCGTCGATTTTGTGGTCGTGGCAGCGCGCGCAGGCCACCGTCGTAGCCTGAAACGCCTTGGTGAGCGTGTCGATCTGATTGTCCGCGAGATCATATCCGATCTGCCGCAGCCCGATGCAATCGTCGTGATTGACCTCGCCAAAGCGATAGAACGTCGTCCCGATGACCGACTCATTGAATCGTTCCTCCCGATTCCACCGCGGATTCGGGAGCAGGTCTCCGGCGATGTGTTCGCGAACGAATTGGTCGTAAGGCAAATCGTGGTTGAACGCGCGGATGACGTAATCGCGGTACCGCCACGCATGGTGAACTTCGTAATTCCACTCGTTGCCGTGGGTTTCGGAAAAGCGCACGACGTCCAGCCAATGCCTGGCCCAGCGTTCACCAAAGCGCGGTGACGCCAAAAGCCGATCCGCCAATTCTTCATACGCGCTCGGAGATTGGTTTTCCACAAACGCTCGCGTTTCGCCTGGCGTCGGCGGCAAACCGGTGAGCACGAGCGTGAGCCGCCGAATCAGGGTGCGTTTGTCGGCATCTGCGGCAGGCTTGAGATTGGCCGTTTCTAGCCTCGAAAGGACGAAGCGGTCGACCGGATGCCGGGACCAGGAAGCATCGCGCACCTCTGGCACCGAAACTTTTTTGACGGGCTGCAAACTCCACCAGTTCCGGCGTTGGGCCAAAACCTCCTCCCACGGGGCCGGGCTCTCAGCCGCATTCGTGGTGATGAAAGGCATTCCCCCCCACACCGCACACGCTGCCAGGAGCCACTTCGTTGAGTTGACGGGCCAAGCGCTCATCCGAATCAGGATTTCAAACCCAAACCTAACACTTCCCGGCAATATTTCACGCTGCGTTCGAGCTCGGTTTTTTGAAATTCCTGCTCGGCCTCTTGCGGGTCGGCGCCAACGGGGGCAGCGAAGGGCTTGAGAGGCGAACCGCGCTTGACCAGCGCCAGGAAACGCATGAACTCGCGCGTGCGCACTTTGGGATACACTTCCCAGAATTCGTCGCGCCCATACGGAATAGGAATGGGCCGGCCGGAGATCGTCTCTAACTGCACCGGCGTGTGCGGGCAAAGCTCGGCGAAGCGCTGGAAGTACGTCTTGAAATCGACCAGGCCTTCGCCCAGGGCGGTCCATTGGAGCATCGCGCCGTCCGGAACCTCCCAGAGCATCGAATCCCGGATGCCGGTGCTCAGCGCATAAGGGCCGAGGATTTCCAAGTTGGTCAACGGGTCTTCCATGGCCCATGTCGAATTGCCCGTGTCCATGGTGGCGCCGACAAAATTGCGGCCCGCTTCCTCGATGAGGTTCACCAACTCCCAGGCTTGCATGTCCCCCGCGTGATTCTCAAGAGCGATCTTGACGCCAGAATCGATGGCGTAACTGCGAACGTTTTCAAGAACCTGAACGGTCTCGGCCATCCGTGCCTCAATGCCACCGGGACTGCGGCGGTCATCGACTTTCCCAAGAACACAGCGCGCGACAGGCGATCCGAGCGCCTTCGCGATGCGGATGGTCAGCCTCAAATGCTCTTCCGGCGATCCGAAGCGGTCGCTCCAGAGCACGGAGGATGGGCATATGCTCAAAGTGCCGACCTGGATTTCAACCCCCACGGAGGCCGCTTTGACCCACAGTTCTCTGAGATGCGCCTCGCTGTGGTTTTCGTAAACGTCTAGATCCGAGAGCAGGATCGCATCCACCTTCAACGACGCGGCGTAATCCAGAAGCCGGGTCGCTTTCCAGCCCAGCGAGCGAATCGCGTAATTATCGAAGCCGAGCTTGAGTTTGCGAGTCATGTGAAGGATTAGCAATCGAGTCCGCTCGCGATGTCAAGTGTGAAGCCGGAGGCTGCTTCCCCCTCTCCCCAAGGGAGAGGGAGAGCCGTTTGCCGGGCTTCGACCAGCTCAATGTCTCCAATTGATCGACGCGCGGACCACAGAATTCCCTCTCCCTGAGGGAGAGGGCCAGGGTGAGGGGGAACGCGGCACTCAATAACCAAGCCCGTTTGCATCTCGATCCCGAGCAACGGATTCACGCCTTCAGTCCAAGCCCCAGGGCTTCCTTACAATACTGAATACTTTTTTCGATTTCGGCCTTCTGAAATTCCTGGGCATTGCCGCCGCGGCGTGGTTCGCGCGGTTTGCCTTTCTTGGCCAAGGCCAGGAAGCGCGCGAAATCTTTGGCCCGCGCCTTCGGCCAGACTTTCCAGAAATCTTCCTTCACATAGTCGATGGGGCGGTTAAAGCCCGAGATGGTTTCGATATGGACCGGCACCCCCGGACACAACACCGCGAACTTTGCGAAATACGCTTTAAGATCCACCGTGCCTTCGCCCATCGCGGTCCACTGCACGGTGGCGCCGTTTTCAGATTCCCAAACCGCCGAATCGCGCAAGCTCGTGGTGGCGACATAGGGCGCCAGGATTTCCAGACTCGCGAGCGGATCTTCCATGGTCCAGGTCGCGTTGCCGGAGTCCATGTTCGCGCCGACATAATCTTTGCCCGCGGCCTCGATGAGGGTGACCAGTTCCCACGCCTGCATATCGCCTGCGTGGTTCTCGACGGCGATTTTCACGCCGGCGTCCAGGGCGCGGTTCCGGCAAGCTTTGCAGACTTTGACCGTGTCCTCAATCCGCGCCTCGATGCCGCCGTCGCTCCGGCGGTCATCCCCGTTGCCGAGAACGACACGAAACACCGGTGAGCCAAGCGCTTTGGCCATGCGCAGACCGAGCGCCAGGTGTTCCTCGGCGGTGCCCCAGTCTTTCCGGAACGTCTTCGAGGTCGGGCAAATGCTCCAACTACCCAGTTGAATTTGGAGGCCGTTGTCCTCGGCTTTGGCGCGAATCTCATTCAGGTATTTGTCTTCGCGACTCTCGAAGGGGCCAAAGTCGGTGATGAAGAGTGAGTCAGTCTTGAGTGAGGCGGCGTACTCGATCAACTGCGGCGCCTTCCACTTCATGTCGCGGACGGCGAAGTTATCCAGGCCGAGTTTGATCTTTCGCCCGGTGGCGGAAACCTGGCCTTGAGCCGTCGAAGACAGTCCCAGCGCAGAGGCCGAACTGGCCAGGGCCAGCGTTTTCACGAATTGCCGGCGGTTGAGGGAAGGGTTGTGCGTTTGCATGATTTCGAGTGGTCTGATGTTCATGCGCGGTCCATCCGCGAGCATGAAGCTCAACGAGTGTTGTGACCACGGCCTGAAAATCAAGTTCGATTTGGTTCCCAGGCCTGAACCGATTTCGTGTTGCATAGCAACAGGAAAGCGGAGAGGGCAGGGACAAAATGCGGCACGCATTGACAAGCGCGCGGTTGCCCCGTATGAGACAGCGAATGGTTTGCACGGGTTCGTTCGGCGGGCTGGTTGAGTTCAGTCCGGCTTTTGTGCCTCGCCGCTCAATCAGCCATGTGCTGTTTGATTTCGACGGCACGCTCTCCTTGATCCGGCAAGGCTGGCCGGAAGTCATGCTCCCGATGTTTCTTGAAATGTTGCCCCGAAGGAATGGCGACACGGAGGATCAGCTCGGTCAGATGCTATTCGACGACATCATGCGCCTGAACGGCAAGCAGACGATTTACCAGATGATCCAGTTCGCCGAGCGCGTGAAGGAACGCGATGGCCAGGCCGAGGAACCACTCTGGTACAAGCGCGAATATTTGCGGCGGTTGGACGAGAAAATCCGGCATCGGATCGAAGGCATCGCCCATGGATCACTGCGGCGGGACGATTTCCTCGTCTTCGGCACTCGCCCGCTCTTGGAGGACTTAAAGGCGCGCGGACTGAGCCTTTACCTGGCAAGCGGCACGGATGAGCCATTTGTAAAGCAAGAAAGCGCGTTGCTGGACCTGGCCCGGTATTTCGGAGAGCATATCTACGGCGCGAAAGACGATTACAAGACCTTCTCAAAGAAGATGGTCATCGAACGCATCCTGCGCGAGCACCGGATCGCGGGCGAACAATTGCTCGCATTCGGGGATGGTTACGTGGAGATCGAGAACACGAAAGAAGTCGGCGGCCTCGCGGTGGCCGTGGCGAGCGATGAGGCGCACAACGGCTCCGGGCGCATGGACGAATGGAAACGGCAGCGTTTGATGGGCGTCGGCGCAGATGTCTGCATTCCGGACTATCGGGACGCGGAAGTCTTGATGAAAGTTTTGTGCGCGTGAGTGGGTCACGGAGGCAGCTCCGAACGGGCGCGGGCTGGCACCGTAGCGCAGATTTTCAATCTGCCGTATCGCGGAATTGCATTCCGCAGGGTGTCGGCATGTCCCGGCGCCCTGGAATTTGCCGGCGCGCCGCCGATTGCAAATCGGCGATACGGCAGAGTGCAACTCTGCGCTACGCCTTCGGGCCATCGAAGTTCAAGGTTCAAAGTTCGATGTTTGATGTTCGATGTTCGATCTTCCATGACCCCTGAACCGCTTGATCTTTCCCGTTTGAAAGTGCTCCCGCTCGCCGTGCGCAAGAGCCTCACGCGCGTTGAGGAGATTTTGCTCCCACCGGACGCAACTCCTGCACCGTGCGACGAGCGAACCAGCTCGATCATTCGGGAAGCGGCAACCAAGATCGCCGGGGCTCGCCAGCGCGGCGCCAGCGTGATGCTCATTTACGGCGCGCACCTGCTGCGCAACGGCGCGGCGCTCGTCCTCGAACGGATGATGACGCGAGGCTGGCTCACTCATCTTGCGACCAACGGGGCCGGCTCAATCCACGATTGGGAATACGCCTTTCTGGGGCGATCTACGGAAAGCGTCGAACAGAATGTCGCCACGGGCACTTTCGGCGCGTGGGATGAAACCGGGCGCAACATCCATCTGGCGCTGCTCGCAGGGGCGTTGCGCAACGAAGGGTACGGCCAGGCCGTCGGCCGGTTTATCGCGGAGGATGGAGTTGCGCTGCCCTCTGCCGACTCCCTGCAGCAAGCCATCCAGTCCGAGCCGTCGAATCCGCTGACCCCGGCGCGGGCTGACCTGCTGCAGGCGATGCAAGCGCATCATCTGCCCGCAGGGCGCATTGAAGTGCCGCATGGTTGGAAGCACGCCTCGATTCTTGCCCAGGCGTTCCGTCACGGGATTCCGCTCACCGTGCATCCGGGCGTCGGTTACGACATCATTTCGAATCATCCGATGTTCAACGGCGCGGTCATCGGGCGCGCCGCGGATTTGGATTTTCGGCGCTTTGGCGCAGCCGTGGATGGACTCGACGGGGGAGTCGTCTTGTCAATCGGTTCGGCGATCATGGGGCCGCAGGTGTTCGAGAAGAGCCTGAGCTGCGTCAATAATCTGCGCCTGCAAGCCGGCCGCCCGATTGTCCGCGGTCACAGCATTTACGTGGTGGACATCCAGGACGCGGGAAATTGGGATTGGACGCAAGGCGAGCCGCCGAAAACCAATCCGGCTTACTACTTGCGCTTCTGCAAAAGTTTTTCGCGCATGGGCGGAACGATGCAATATGTGTGCTGCGACAATGCGACCTTCGTGCATCGGCTTTACCAACAACTCGGCGTTTTCTTCCTGAATGCTTAGCGGAACGGACTCTGCTCTGCAACCGGCATGAACGTGGAACGATTCGACGCCCTCACCGCGGGTTACTCGAAGCTCCGGGTCGCAGTGATCGGGGACTTTTGCCTGGACCGCTACCTGGAGATCGACCCGGCCAGGAAGGAGAACTCCATTGAGACCGGCCTTCCGGTCCATAACGTCGTGAACGTCCGGTCTCAGCCCGGAGGCGCCGGAACCATCCTGAACAATCTGGTGGCGCTGGGCTTGAGGGAGATCATTCCGGTCGGTTTCTGTGGCGAGGACGGGGAAGGCTGGGAATTGCGGCGGGCGCTTCAGGCCAAACACGGCGTGCAACTGGACCATTTTGTGCCCACCTTCCAACGCCGCACATTCACTTATACCAAACCGCTGGTCGTGGCGCCGGGAAAACCTCCCCTGGAATTGAACCGCCTGGACATCAAGAATTGGACCCCGACGCCGCCTTCGGTTATCGAGTGTTTGCAGCAAGCCGCGTGGTATCTGGCCGGGCACGTCGATGCCTTCATTCTATTGGACCAGGTCGATCTGGCCAACACCGGCGTCGTTTCGAAAAAGGTTTTGGAGATGACCGAACGTATCACGCGCGAGTTTCCGGGCTTGCTCATCGTGGCGGACAGCCGGCGTGGCTTGCGGAATTTTCCAAAAGTGATCTTCAAAATGAACAACGCCGAACTTGCGCGTTTGACGCGCGCCCGCGCGACCACGGACTTAGGCAAAATCCAACAGCAAGCGGTCGCGCGCGCGCGCAAGCAGGGCCGCCGCGTTTTTGTGACGATGGCCGAGCGCGGAATCATCGGGGCTGATCCCGGCGGTGAAGTTCACCACATTCCGGCTTTGCCGGTGCGCGGCGAGATCGACGTGGTCGGGGCCGGAGATGCCGTGACGGCTAATCTCACCACTGCCATGGCCGCCGGCGCGACTTTGAGTGAATGCCTGGAGTTGGCGATGCTGGGCGCGTCCATTGTCATCCATCAATTGGGGACAACGGGCACTGCGTCGGTGGCGGATCTACGGGCGCTGCTCAAGAAGACGGCGGTGAGGAGCGAGTGAGCTGGGAATCGTGAAATCGTTACAAGGTTAAACCATCAAGAGGGCAAAAGGAATATGAGTCCGTTGCCAGGCGAAAGGGTCTCTCCAGAAGGCAACAAAGGTAACGAAGTCTTTGTTCTCTTTGTTGCCTTCTGTGTCGTCCTGCTATGTTCGTGCGCTCATTTGAAATCGACTGCGCCGGACACACCGCTTGGACGCTACGAATTTACTCAGCCACAGATGGGCGTGGCGTTTCGGATGGTGCTGTATGCGCCAAACGAGGCCAAGGCCGAGAGCGCGGCGGCGGCGGCTTTCAACCGAATCAAAGAGCTAAACGCCATCATGAGCGATTACGAAACGGACAGCGAACTGAGTCGTCTTTCCCGGACTTCAGGCCAGGGAATTGAGGTCGCTTTGAGTCCGGATTTGTTCGCGATCTTGGAGCGGTCCCAAGCTCTCGCTCAACGAAGTGGCGGCGCTTTCGATGTGACCGTTGGTCCTTGCGTGAATCTGTGGCGCAGGGCGCGAAGAGTGCGGCAATCGCCCGACGCGACGCGACTGGCCGAAGCGCGCAAGGCGGTGGGTTATCGGAACCTTCAACTCAGTCCCAAGACCCGAACGGCGCGGCTGCTCGTTCCGGGAATGCGTCTCGATTTAGGCGGGATCGCCAAAGGCTACGCCGTGGATGAAGCGCTGAAGGTGCTGCGCGTTCAGGGCGTCGAACGCGCCCTAGTCGGCGGCGACGGGGACATTGCCGTCAGCGAACCGCCGCCGGGAAAGACCGGGTGGCGCATCGGCATCGCCACGCTTGACGTGCCAAACGCTCCTACGAACCGATATGTCCTGCTCCAGCACGCCGCCATTTCGACCTCCGGCGACTTGTCGCAGCGGTTGGAGATTGGCGGCGTGCGTTACTCGCACATTGTCGATCCGCACACAGGCATTGGTATGACGGATCACAGCCTCGTCACCGTCATCGCGCGTGACAGCACGACCGCGGACAGTTTGGCGACCGCAGTCAGCGTCCTGGGGCCGGAGAAAGGGTTGAAACTAATCGAGAAAACTCCCGGAGCCGCGGCCCGGATTGTCCGCCGTCCGGGCGAGAAAATCGAAAGTTACGAATCGGCAGGCTTCAAGAAATTCGCCGAGCTGCGGGCCGCCGGCGAATGAGACTGAAGGTGCGGTTAACCCTCTCCCCCAGGAGAGCTAACCGCCCTTTGCCGCACTGGGAAACGCTCACTAAACAGTGATGAGTCCACCGGCATACAAACGTTACTCCCTCTCCCTGGGAGAGAGGGCCGGGGTGAGGGCGAGCCTTTGTTCGCACTGAATAGTTACGGCTCAGGCCTGTGCGGCAACGGGGACCACGGGCGGATCTTTGAAGATATCGTGCGCGCTCGGCATGGGCGGAAGCAACGTGCGGAAATCGCCCCACTGCATCTTGGACGAGTCCTTGTAAACCTGCTCCGGACCGTAGGCGAACTTGGAGTTCAGGATGGCATCCCATTCCACGGCGCTGCCGCTGTAAGCGGCTTCGCGGCCCATAATGGAAGTGAGGGTGCTGTCCGTGACGTTCTTCGCCTCGTTAAGTTCAGTGTCAGTCAGGATGGCGTTGATCAGGTTGATGTGTTCCTGGACATAACCGCTGACGAACTTCTCGCGGAAACGGAACAGCGTCTTGCCGCTCCTAGACAAGATCGTATTGGCGGGATTGGCCGAGCCGTTTGTGCCATGCACCGCTTCGCTGACGGACGCCCAATTGCGCTTGATCTGGCCGCAATAGCTGAACATGCGCGCACCGTTGGCGTACTCGAACTCCACATCGAAATTGTCCCAAATTTCCCCGGATTTGCTCCCGAGTTGCTGCCGGGAGCCCTGCCCCCAGCATCTCACCGGGTGGCCGCCCATGATCCAGTTGCACACGTCGAGGTTGTGAACGTGCTGCTCGGTAATGTGGTCGCCGCTCAGCCAGATATAATGGTACCAATTGGAAACCTGTTTCTCCAATGTGGTCTCGCCGCGCTCGCCTCGATGCCAGATCGGGCCGCCGTTGACCCAGTAAGCCCGCAACGCGACGACGTCGCCGATCATCCCGTCTTGGATGCGTTTGATGGTCTCGTTGTAATTTGCCTCATGGCGGCGCTGGGTGCCGGCTGCGACTTTCAACCCTTTCTTCTTCGCTAGTTCACCGGCCTCATACATGATCCGCGCGCCGGGGCCGTCCACCGCCACCGGTTTTTCCGTGAAAACGTTTTTGCCTGCTTCGACGCAAGCTTTGAAATGCGACGGGCGGAATCCGGGAGGCGTCGCCAGCACCGCATAATTGACTCCTGGAACTTCCAGCGCGCGCGCGTAAGCCTCGAACCCGCTGAAACACTTGTCGTCCGGCACATTGAACCGCGCGCCCGCGGCTCGCGACTGGCTGGGGAAAATGTCCGCCACGGCGACGATTTTCGCATCGACGCCCACGTCTTTGCCGGCTTCGAGGAAATTGCCTCCCGCGCCCGAACCGCGCCCCCCCACGCCGATGATCACGGCATTCATCGGCTGCTTGGCCTGGGCCTGGACGACAGAGGGGAACTGAACGGCGGCCACTGTGCCAGCGGCAACCGAGGCGCCTTTAAGGAATTGGCGGCGGGAAATAGGAGATTGTTCTTTCATGGGATTCTGCGGGTCGTTGAGTTTCGCTAGTTCGTTCATGGTGTCTTTTGAATGGGCTTACGTCTCACATTCGAACCGATTTGACGTTGATCCCGGTCAAGAGGATTCGATCCATCGGTGCTCTCTGGGACCCCGTGAACTTAATCTTTTTCGACGCCGCTTGTCCAATACTTAGATAGCTCTTCTGGCGGCGGAACTTTGAGGGGGCGAATCACGCGGAAGCCGAGGAATTGGGCGTCCGTGAGATACCAGATGCTTTTGGGCAATTGCGGGTCCTGCTGTTTCCAGCTTCGGTCCGACACGCGGCGCGCGGCGCTGCGAAGCTGTTCCGGTTCGTCATCCCAGGAACCGCCCCGCGCCACGTGCGGATAGGGCTTGGTCGCCTTGTTCCACGGGCTCGCGGCGAGCGAAATCACGAACTGCTTGTAGTAGTCCGGGTCGTGCTGATCCAGGGTCCACTCCGCGACGTTGCCGTGAATGTCGTGAAGCCCCCAGGGGTTCGGCTTTTTTTTGCCGACCTTCTGATACTTGCCATCGCTGTTGTCCACGAACCACGCATAATCGCCCAGCCTGGCTGGATCATCGCCGAAGAAGTAAGCCGTCGTCGTGCCGGCGCGGCAGGCATATTCCCATTCGGCTTCGGTGGGCAGCCGGTAAAAGCGGCCCGTCTTTGCGCTCAGCCACTGGCAGTACTTGTTCGCCGCGTGCTGGGTCATGCTGATCGCGGGGAAACCGTCCTTGCCCATGCCAAAGCTCATCTCGACGTACGGGGCTGTGGGACGGCTGACGGCATCCGCGCCGGGAAATTGCGCCGGGTTGTATGGGCGGAGCGCGCGGATTTTCTTTTCTTCCTCCGGATACATGAAGAGTTCGTATTCATTCCAGGTCACTTCGTGTTTGCCCATCCAGAACGGCTCGATGGCCACGCGGTGTTGCGGGCCTTCGTCCGGTTTGCGGCCTCGTTCCTTTTCCGGACTGCCCATGACGAATTCGCCGCCCAGGATTGGCACCATCTCGAATGCGACGTCCGTGCCGGAAATCTTGTCGGTGTAGATCTTCATCTGGGTTTGATTGGTCACATCGAGCCTGGCCAGGATCGCCTGGTAGATCGCGTTTACCGTCTCCAAATCTTCCGTAGCAGCCTGCTCCGCTTTGCGAGGAACCAGCTTGATTCCGTCCGGCCAGCTAGCCCCTTGCATGATCCAGTCCCACAGAAGGTCCGTTTTGTCCGAGGGCAATGGGCCGCCCTTGGATTTTGGCGGCATCAAATACTCGTGGTCGGAACGCAGAACCGTGGTGGTGTAAAGCGGACTGGAAAGAGGTTTGCCGGGATTGATGGCCGGACCATTGTCACCGCCTTTGACTGCCCATTCCTTCGCGTCCAAGCGCAGCCCGCCGTCGTCGTGGCCTTCCCGATGGCAGCTCACGCAGGAGAATTCGAGAATGGGTTGAATGTCCTTCGTGAAATCAATCTTCCGCGCGACCGCGAGTGTGACTGAGTCCGGCCAAACGGCGCCTTGTTCGATCCAACGGCGGAGAAGCTCGGTCTTGTCCTTGGGCCACGGACCGCCCTTTGACTTGGGCGGCATCAAGGCGTCGTCGTCTGCGGGGAGAATCGTGAGTTTGTAAAGCGGGCTTTCATCGGGTTTGCCCGGGACCAATGAGGTGCCGTTATCGCCGCCTTTGATCGCCCCGCTGCGGGTGTCGAGCCGAAGGCGGCCTTTAGGTTTCTCCGCGCCGTGGCAGCTCAGACAGCTTGTTTCGAGGAGGGGCTTGATGTGCTGCGTGAAATCCACTTTTTCCTGCGCCTGGGCCAAACCGAAACCTGGCGAAACCAGGGCAGCCAGAACACAAACCAGCGTTGCAGATGAGCGATTCATTTTGTGATAGCGCGATTGACCACGCTACTTTTGGCGGGCGTGCCACTAATGTCAACCTCAGCCACCGAGATCGCAGCGCAGCGAAGCCAGGTGAAACCGCAACCGGAGTCGTTAAAACGTTAAAAGGTTAAATTGTTAAATCGGGGACTGGCTGCCACTTTGCGGCGCCACAATCACGGTTCAACGATAAGCCGTTGCAGCACGGCGACCTGGATCGTGGCGATCAGATTCATCAACGCGTGCATGGCGATTGGCAGGTAGAGCGAGCCGGTCTTGAGCCGCGCGTAGCCGAGCAGCAGTCCGGCCACGAAGATGGTCGCGATCCCGTAGAAATCATACTGCAGATGAATGCCGGCCCAAATCGCGGAGGTCAGCACGATTGCGCCCCGGCTCCCGATCTTCGAGTGCGCCAGACCTCTGAAGAGGAACCCGCGAAAAAGCGTTTCCTCGCCCAGAGGCGCGGCCACGATCACTGCGAGCCACAGCAAGGGCGTGAAGCCAGCCGTTTGATAAGCGTCGCGCATGAACTCCGGAACGATCGGCCGGCCCAACAGCGACGTGAGTCCGTCGCTCAAGATCATGACGAAGCCCAGCGCGATGCTCCACTGAAACAACTCGCGGCCTGTCACCCGCCTCAACCCGAGATAATCGGCCACGGACAGCGTTCGGCGAATCGCGGCAAACATGCAGGCCAGACCGATGGCCACGGGCGCAGTGGCGCAAGTCGTCACAGCCAGGAAAAGTCCGTTGGATTCGATTCCCTCAAACTCCGCTTTCTGACCGAGCAGGCCGGCGACAAAAAGCCACGCAAACGTGATCGCCAATTGCGTCAGAATCACTCCCAGGCCAATGACCAGAGTCAGTCCGAGGCTCGCCCAGAAGCCCCAGGGTTTGCCGTCGCGGTTGCTGGAAAGCTCCAGCGCGACCGAGAGTGCTGGAGGCTGGAGGACAGGAGGTGATCCTTGTTCATGGGGATCTCCCACATCTTCTGGTTCCAACCAACCTCCCGTAAGCTCAGCAATCGAAACATCGCCAATCCTGGCCTTGATCAAATCAGCCATCTGCAGTTTGTTTGCGCCGAAGCTTTGCGCCACTGCGACGCAACGCATGCCCGCGGCTTTGGCCGCTTGCACGCCGTTGACGGCATCCTCGATCACGACGCAATCGGAAGGGGCATGTTCGAGCTTGCGCGCCGCGATCAGAAAAATATCCGGCGCGGGCTTCTTGAGCTGCACATCCTCGGCACACACGACGGCGTCCCATTGGTCCGGAGGCAGACCGATCTTGCGGAGGTTCGCTTCAATCTTGACGCGGTCCGCGCTGGAGGCGACGGCGACCTTGAGGCCGGCAGCGCGGCACGATTGGACGAGATTCACGGCGCCCGGAAACGCTTCAAGGCGCGTCGGCACAAGCTCCAGGTAGATTTCGTAGGTGCGCGTCTTCGCCGCGGCAAGGTCGAGAGGAAGACGGTATTTCTCTGCCACGCCGCCGATGTAGCGTTCCTCGCCCGCCCCGACGAATGGCAAGAAATCTTCGGGCTGAACCGCGACACCTTTCTCGGAAAACATCCGGATGGCCGCTTCGCTGATGAGCGGCTCGGAATCCGTCAGCACACCGTCCATGTCGAAAATGACGGCGCGAATCTGGCTCGAAGGCGGCATGGGCTGAGCTTGCGAGAATTGGCGGCCCGTGACGATTCAAAACCTTTCCGCTTCATTCGCCGTCGAATGGGGAGCGCGCGCGCCTCGCGTGCCGTGGTCGGCGCCTCGCCGACCACATCGATGCTTCCGGTGGAGGCACGGTTCGAGCTCGTACCGTGTTTCAAGACGGCTCTGACCGGCGAGGCGTCGGTCAAAAACATGTCAGAAACATGCGAGGGCGCGTGTGCTCACCCTGGGCAGGCAGGAGGCCTGCCCTACTTTCACGTCCACAATTGCCGGTCCAACGAACGGAACTGAATCGCCTCGGAGACGTGGTCCGGGAGGACATTGGGTGAGGCGGCCAGGTCTGCCATGGTGCGCGCCACTTTGAGGATGCGGTCGTAAGCGCGAGCGCTGAGGTGAAAGTCGTCCATCGCGTTCTTGAGCAGTTCCAGCGTGGATTCGTCCAGCGGGCAAAAGACCTTCAAGTCGCGGCTGCTCATGCGGGCGTTGCACGTGATGCGCGAGCGCGCGGCGAACCGTCCCTGCTGTCGGCGGCGCGCGGCCACGACGCGCTCCCGGATTTGCGCAGAAGTTTCTCCGGTCTTCGCGCTGGCGATTTCCTTGAAGGGAACGGCGGGAACCTCCACGTGCAAGTCGATGCGGTCGAGCAACGGCCCGGAGATGCGTCCGAGGTAACTTTGGATTTCGCGCGGCGAGCTGCGCGATTCGTTTGGCATTTTGCCGTCCGGCGTCGGGTTCATCGCCGCCACGAGCATGAATTGCGAGGGGAACGTCATGGAACCCGCGGCGCGGGAAATAGTCACGCGCCCTTCCTCCAGCGGTTGCCGTAGCGTTTCCAGGACGTTGCGTTTGAATTCCGGCAATTCGTCCAAGAAGAGCACGCCATGGTGCGCGATGGAAATTTCACCCGGCGTCGGATTCGCATTTCCGCCGAGCAGACCGGCGTCGCTGACCGTGTGGTGCGGCGCGCGGAAAGGCCGCCGTGTGACGAGCGCCTGGCCCGGCTCCAGCAATCCGACAATGCTGTGAATCTTGGTTGTCTCCAGAGCTTCCGGCAAGGTCAGCGGCGGCAAAATGGTCGGCAGCCGTTTGGCGAGCATCGATTTTCCCGTGCCGGGCGGCCCGATGAGCAAGACGTTGTGGCCGCCGGCGGCCGCGATTTCGAGCGCGCGCTTCACCGATTCCTGGCCTTTGACCTCGGCGAAGTCCAGTTCGTCTTCATGCGGCTCAGCAAACAGCGCGGCAATATCCACGCGCGTCGGCGGAATCTTCGCTTCGCCTTCGAGAAAGGCGATGGCCTCGCGCAAATTCTGAACGGGGATCACTTGCAGACCGGAGACGACGGCGGCTTCGGGCGCGTTCTCCGTCGGGACCAACAGGCCGCTGCGGCTTTCGGCTTTGGCGCGAAGGGCGACGGGCAACACGCCTTTGACTGAACGCACCGCGCCGGTCAGCGCGAGTTCGCCGACCATGACAAAATTCTCAAGCTGGCCAGACTTGAATTGCTCGCTGGCGGCGAGCATGCCGACGGCAATGGGAAGGTCGAAGCTGGGGCCTTCCTTCTTCACGTCAGCGGGCGCGAGATTGATCGTCGTGCGTCCGAGCGGGAATTTGAAACCGGAATTGGTGATCGCGGTACTGACGCGGTCGCGGGATTCTTTGACGGCGGCGTCGGGCAAGCCCACGATCACGACGACCGTGTCTCCCCAACCTGCGTTGACCTCCACTTCGACGGGGTACGCCTCAATACCGTTCACGGCTGCACTACACACCTTGGCGAGCATGGAAGGAGTATATGAAGCAAAACGCGGACAAGAGCAATGCGATTTTTGCTGCGGCAAGAGGGAACCGAGGGAACGTTTCTGTCAAACAGGAGGGAACAGAGATAACGGAGATTTGATGCGTTGGCCCGGACTGAGACCTGTTCTGATTCGCCTGGCGGCGCTCGGTTCATCTTCAGCTCGTTCCTCTCCTCTCTCGGTTTCCTCTGTCGCCTCCTGTTGGAAGCCAGGCCCACACATTACGAAAAATCTCCTGAGCTTTCGAGTGAAGCCGCTAATCTCGCGCTCATGGAGGAGGTCAAGGAGACCCGATCCAGATTGGGAGAATTGAACATCAACCCGTGTTTCAAAAGGAGGATCATGAAGACAAAAACACCCATCCACAAACTCATCCAAGCACTCAGCCTGCTGACGCTACTGGCTGCCCAAACCGCGTCCGGCTTTTACGACCCAAACCTGCAACGCTGGCTCGCGCTCGACCCTATCGGCGAAGCCGGCGGCATCAACCTCTACCAATTCGTTGGGAACGATCCAGTGAATCAGGCCGATCCAGATGGATTGAATCCCATTGTGCAGAGAATTGTCATCCCGGCGGCCAACTGGATGAATCGAACACCGGTTGGAAGATGAGTCGAAAGACAAGGAGATAGGGCTCTCGCTGCGGGATCCAGGTGGGGGCAAACTGCATGGCAAAGTGCGAGAGGCCTGTTCGGCAAGACACCGGCAGTTCCAAGAACTACCGAGGTGTTCTGCCAAAACGGCCAGAAGGCCGCTCGAAACCTTCCCAACCCGTACGCGGGAATCAGGCAAGCGTCGCAATACTTGAAGGAGATGGGGGTTAGTCGCGCCAAGCGTGTGGAGTGGCTCCAGTCATTTGAGGCAGACACGGTAAGAGTTCGAGCCGCCCATGCTTCGGAATATGGCCTGAGATTCTTTGATAATATCAATGCGCTCCCGCGCGGCCGATTCCTTTTCGAAAGCTTTCCTGCGTCACGGCAGTCGTTGGCCATTCTCCCGCGCTGGAACCAGATGACCGACATTGCCCAATGGCAAATTCGCCCGGGTGCCACTATCATTGAGGGACGCGCCGCTCCTCAGGGATTCTGGCTGGAAGGCGGGCGGTGGCAGAAGTTCGTCCTTAATTCGATCGATGATCTTTTCTCACCATGAACCAGACCGCTAAGGCACTCGCGCTATCAAGGCAGGCTCTCGCGTTGATCGAGGAAGAACTGAACCGAAAAGATAGATCGGAAGCCATTGGCACAGCCACACAGCTCCTGGCGTGCAAAAGACAGTTGAGCGAAATGATCGTCGAACTCGCATCGGGCAGTCTGCCTCCAATCCACCAACGGATGCACGGAATGGGGCACATGATTGCCGACTCGTGGCCGACCGATTCAAAGCTTGCAGACGCATTGCTCGCGGCTGAACAGGCCTATCGGCGTGCCTAACTAACCTGCGAGGTCCCGGATAACGGCCCGACGGAACCTCCTGTCTTCAGGAACGCCATATGCCGGAGGTCAGTCATCACGCCTGGAATCGCATGACCGAGGAGGAAAACAGGAATCGCTTGGAAAGCCTCGATCCGCGTTTTGTTTCCCAATGAGCAATTCAGATTAGTTTCGTTCGGTGCCGCAATTAGGCCTGATGCTTACTTCTCCGATCGCGCCTTGACCATGGCCACATCCAGCTCGGACCGGAATCCGACAAGGTGCTCTTTCCGCAATTCTGTGAAGAACTTGCCGTAATCTCTTGGTGAGATCGTGTTGAACTGGTAGCGCGCAGGGAGTTTTTCTCTTTCCAGCCATGTGTTAAGACGGGCGAAGTGCGCGATGGCGTACTCGTGCTTCTTGACGTTGTCCGGACGCGGAACTGTTCACCGGTCAGCCCGCGCAACCGCTTGCGCAGGTAGTCCGCCGCCGCGCTGGTGCTCTTGATTTGAAGCTGCTTGCGGTCGCGCGGGACGGCGACGCGCCGGGCGATCTCCATTGCCGCGACCAGTTGGGAAGCCTTGGCGCCCTTGAGCCCCTTGATGTCCAACAACGCGAGAACGGGCGCTTCCACCATCGCCCGCAGCGAGCCAAACCGCTTGAGAATCTGCCGCCCCAACTCGACCGCGCTCGTCCCGCGAAACCCGACGCGCATGAGAATGGCGACCAGTTCCGCATCGGTGAGCGCCTGCGGGCCGCGCGAAAGCAATCGTTCCCGTGGCCGTTCTTCTTCCGGCCACGACACGATGCCGCGAGACTTGATTGAGCCTGCTGACATGGGCTGAAACGCTCGCGTGTGCGTTCAGCCCTGTCGGGATGGCTTCTGTTCCGATGAAGGGCGGCGAGTGCCTGAAAAGCAAAGGGGCGTGACTTACTCACGCCCCATCCCAGGCACTGTGCGTGCCCTTCACGGAACGATTTCAGGCACGCCCGCGTGGGGCGTGCCTTCGAGCGCCGTCCGTTAAGTCAAAAGTGCCAGTTTTGGGGTGGACAGCAGCCGAAGCTACGCGAAATGTGTGTGGTTGAAAGTGTTTCTCTGGTCGCTTTCTCTTTTTCCGAACGCGGAAAGGATAAGCACAACGCGAAGGCAGCGGCAAGGTCGGGGATTCCCAGAGACGAATTGCACTAATTCGCACCAATTGGGAGAGAAGAATGAATTCGCGTTAATTCGCGTAATTCGTGTCAACCCTTCTCCTGACCTATTTGCGATAGCCTGACAAGTCGGGACGGAGTGAAATCCGTCCCGACCCTGTGTGCGCATCTCCAAATGAGGACGGTGAAATGAAAGAGCCCGTTGCGCAGGCTGGAAGCGCGGCCCGGCCTGTGGCATAGTCAGCCGCATGTTTCGCATCGGATCGCTGGAACTCAAATCGAATTTGTTTCTGTCGCCGCTGGCGGGTTACACCAACTTGCCCTTTCGGCTGACCTTGCGTGAACTGGGCGGCCTGGATCTGGCCACGACCGATCTGGTCAACGCGCGCTCGTTGCTGGAAAAGAATCCCAAAGCGCTCAAGCTCATCGAAAGTTGTCCGGCGGATCGGCCCTTGGCGGTCCAATTGTTCGGGTCGGTCCCGGAGGAGATGCGCGACGCGGCGGTTCTCCTGGAATCCATGGGTATTTCCGCCGTGGATATCAACATGGGCTGCCCGGTCCGCAAGGTCTGCCGAGTGGGCGGCGGTTCGGCGATGATGACCGATCTGGATCGCACGGCGAAGCTCGTAAAAGGCATGGTCGAGGCCGTGAAAATCCCAGTGACGGCGAAGATGCGCCTCGGCTGGGACGACGCGAATTGGACGGCGCCTGATCTGGCGCGAGTGCTGGAAGACGTCGGTGTTGCCGCGATTGCCGTTCATGGGCGCACGCGCGAGCAAGGATTTGGCGGCGTGGTCAAACTGGCCGGCATTCGCGCAGTGGTCCAGGCGGCCAAACGGGTCCCGGTTATCGGAAATGGCGACATCACCACGCCCCAGGCTGCGAAACAAATGTTGGAGGAGACGGGCTGCGCCGGCGTGAGCATTGGCCGCGGCGCATTTTACAATCCGTGGATTTTCCTTCACACAAACCGCTATCTCTCAACCGGGGAACTCTTGCCGGAGCCGGCGTTTGAGGAACGCATTCGTGTCATGCGCCGGCACCTGGATTTGATGGTGGAAGTCTTCGGAGAGGAACACGGCTGCCGGATGTTCCGCAAAGTGGCGCCGTGGTATGCGAAACGGTTCGGCCCCGCCAACGAGTTCAACAAACGGGTCGTGCAGATTTCAACGCGCGCGGACTTTTACGAAACGCTGGATCACTACCTGAAGTGGCGGGAGCAATTCCTCGATGGCAATGGAAACCTCAAGCCGAATTATCAGCCGCCGCCCCTGGTGTCCTCATTCATGCAGGAGCCCGGCACCACGACGCGCATGGCCATTCCGGTTCCGAAAGGCCCGGTCGATCTGTGGTAATGCTTGAGGAGCACACGCGCCCTCGCGTGTCCTGAGTGGCGCCTCGCCGGTCAGAGCCGTCCTGAAACGCAGCGACTAAACAGTGAGTTGTTCGATGGCACCTCGGTGGGCGGCGAGGGCGCCGTCCACAGCACGCGAGGGCGCGTGCGCTCCCCATCGAAACGGCTACGGCTTGACGGTGATCTTGGCCCAATTGAGCCCGCGCTTGGCCGCGTATTCGGCCAGATAGCGCTCATGTTCGATCAGCACGGCACGCACGATCGCGGAATCGTCGGCATGGCCGAATTCGGGATCTTTGTCGGGGATCAAATCGTACTGGCGATGGGCGTAAGCGAGCGCGAAGGCGGCGCTGGCCGCGGTGAGATAGGGGACGTCTTCCGCCGCGCCTTCCCCGAAATCCTCCACCATGTCGGCGAGGAACTCCAGTTGGTCCACGAGGTGCGGAAATTTAGGGGCGTTGATCGTGGCGAATTCCACTTTCAAGAACGGAAGCTTCTTGTGAATGCCCTTCAGAATGCGAGGAGTGATCCGGCTGGTGCCGCGATGAACGAATTTTACGATCTCCGACATGCCCGGAGTTTGCGCGAAACCGCTCGATATGACAAGCGCAACGGTCGGTCCAAATGGCGAAAGTGCAAAGGGGTCCAGATTCCTCAGGGCGGCAAGCTTCGCCGATACCTCCGGCATTGGCTTGTGCGAATCTCAGGCAGAGCAGATCGGGATTTCCCTGGCCAAAGCAATGTCAAGGCTGGGCCGGAGTCACAAGCCGGTAAAAACGCGTGCGGTGGCTGACGGAACTCGGATCAATCACCTCGACTTTTCGCGCCGCAATCTGCGCCGGGACGTCCGCGAGCTTGGTCCACGGTCCGTAAGCCGATTCCTCGCGATACTGGATGGTGTAGGTGGCGCCCGGAGAGGCAAGGAATCGGATGGTCGCCGCACCCGTTGCGTTGCCGGAGAATTCCACTGAATCGAGCCGCAGAAAGCTGGAAGCCTCACGCGGATTCGTCGCACTTTGGTATTCCTGAGCGTTGGAGAATCCGTCTCCATCCGGATCCTGATTCGCATCCGCCGGGCTGTAGGGGTTTAGCCCGAAAGCCAATTCCCAGGCGTCCGGCAGCCCGTCGCCGTCGGCATCCGCGGCGTTTGATTTCCCGGGCGTCGGAATGGAAAAGTTGGCGAGAGCCGGAGAGCCGTCGATCAGGGCGCCTTGCGAGACGCCGGCGGCCTGCGCCCCGTACATCACTGTGTGAATCGCGGTCCGGTCCGCCGCGTAGAGTCCCAGCGCGCCTCCGTGCGTCTTCAAACGAAAGCCCGCGTGGTGTCCCCCTTTGGTGGATTGTCCGTCGGCGATGATTTTCAAGAACCCGCCCGATGCGATGTATGAAAGAGGGCGGACGGGCGATTTCACCGAATCGGTCAGCGTGTCAGTCAGGTAGCATCCTTCGAGGGACACCGGCAATTCCTCCGGGTTGTACAATTCGAACCAATCATTGCCTCCATTCGGATTCGCGAGCCATTCGTTGAAGCGGACGCGGTTCGGGGAACCGAGCGGACGCGTCTGGTTCGCCCCCAGAGGCGTCGGCGTGTTCAGGCTCCAGAACTCCGAGCCGTCCGAAGCGCGGCCAATCGACAGATCGGGAAGTTGCACGCCAAAGTTGATCACGTCCTTCAACACGATCCCGTCCGGCGTTGCGGCGTAGAGCGCGACGGATTCACCGTTGGCATCCAGCGCGAAACCGGTGTGCAGCCCCGGAGCATTGGTCGCGTTGTCGCACCAGACAACCAGATAACCGCGGGCCGGGAGGACGGCGTTGGCCGGGAACACGAACTTCGCCGGCGCGAGCAGATCGTCGGTCAGGCTCAAGCCATCCAAGCTCTGCGGCGTGTCGCCCGGATTGTAGAGCTCGATCCAGTCGGGAAATTTGCCGCCGTTCGCGAGGGTCGATTGGTTGTCGGCCATGATTTCGTTCAGGACAATGTCGGTGGAAGTCCTGGACGCGGCGCGGACCGTGAAGGAGCTCTCGCTGGATTCGAGCGAAGGATGGCCGATGGCGTCCGTGTGAGCGCACTTCCAAAAATAAGTCTCTCCCAGCTTGAGCCGTTCTGGTGGAACGCGCACCGAGGTCAGCGCATTGGTGGTCACCAGCCGGAACACGGGATCGTAGTAGCTGCCCTTGGCGGCGCGCACGATCCAGGTCGTCGAGAAATGGCCGGGCACAGGATTGGTTGAGTATTTGTAAGCCGAGGATTCCAGGATGACAAAAGGCGAGACGGACGCGGCTGGAGCGGGCGCAAGATTTACTGGCTTGAGCGGCCGTTCAAAAACCCCCAGCGCAAGCTGCGTGTTCACGGAGCGGAAGCGATTCGACGACCACGAGCGAATGGACGCGTGCAGCCGGAGCGCCGCGATGTTGTCCGGATGCAGCACGGTGTTGTTGAGAAGCCACGCCCGTTGGCGGAATTCGTCCCGGAACGCCCGGATGAAACTGTCTTTGAAATAATTCGGCCCGGCGTTGGGGGCGGCGGTGAAAATCGAAGTGCTGGCGGACTGGCCGTTCATCACGTTGTCGAAATCCCACGGGAGCTGGGACCATTTGCCGTTGCGTTGTTGCCAGAGGAAGTAATTGTGAAAGACATCATCCCACGGGACCATCCAGTTGATGGCGCCCAGATAGGTCAGTTCCCGGTCCACGTCCCAGTATTTTTCGAAGTAAGCCCGGAGCGCATTCGTGTTGACGGTGCTGACCGACCCCCGCGCGGCCCACATCTGGTCGATCATCTCCTTGAACTGCGTGTGGCCGCGCCAGCCGTGGTCCTGGAGCGCGAAGGTCCATTCGTAGCGTTGCAACGCGGTCCACCAGGGCGGGCGCGCGGCCAGTTGCTGTCCGTTGCCGTTGCCGTAAGGCCCCTCCGCCGTGCCGACGCACTTGAAAACGTCGCCCACGTCCAGACCGATTGAGCCGGGATTCAAACGCTCCTGCTCCTCCTGCACGCGCTCCAGCATCCGGTCGTCGTTCTCCTCCTGCTCCAGGCGCAGCAGGCGGGCGTTGCTGTTCAGGTAAAGATCCACCCAGCGCGTGAGCGAGGTCGGAACGCCGGCGGCGCGAAACAGCGCATGGCCCGCTTCGGTCTGGTAATCTTTGTCGGTGACGAAAATCGCGGTTTGATTGTTGAAGTTTGCGTAGTCCGGGAATTTGAATTTGTAAGAGCGGCGATTCACGTCACGGCGGTAGCGGCTGCCATGGTGCCGCATTTGAATGTCATAGACCACGCCGTCATGCACAAAGACCGCCGGCTCCGTCGCATTCCACGATTCGCGAGGCCAGCCGGGCGGATCGGGCCGGGTGACGCGGCGCGGGTTCTGGGTGATGTTGGTTTGAAGGGTTCGCAGACTTTTCGCCGAGATGAAAACGTCATAAACCGGATTGGTGGAACTTCGCAGCGGCGTCACGAAATACGCGTGCCATTTGAACGGATCATCCGCGCGCGGCCCCACGACTTCATCGCCGCTGCCGCGGTCCGCCCGAATCCGATAGCGTACCAGACTGCGACCGGGCATTCCCGGCAAATCCGCGGTGAACCACGCTGAATTCGCCTGGCCAACCGGCGACATCGAAACGAGGGCCGGCGTCTCGTTCGTCAGTTCAATGTTGTCCACGAAGTATTCGAGCCGGACGTTGGACAGCGCCGCCGCGGCTGAAAACGCGCAGTCGATTCGGACCGGCTCCCCACGGTGGATCAGCCGCTGACCATCGGCTGCTTGCGCGACGTGAAGCTGTATTACGGCCGGCTTGAGATGCGGCCCCGCGGCGTTGCGCAGACCCGGACTCGGATTGCCAGGCAAGGGAGAGGCCACCCAGTTGGCCGGATCATTCGAGTCCGCCGTGAAACTCACGCGCTCCAGCGAACGCCCTCGATACTGGTAATCGATCGGCTTGAGGAAGGTCCATTCTTCGTCCGCGCCCAACGCGTCTGCCGTCATCGGCCACGGGAATTGGGCCGAGTAACTCACCGAATCCACGGTCTGGGCTTTGGCATTCAGCAGGCGAATCTTCTCGCCCTGATTGCTGAGTTGCCCGACGTACGGGCCGTGAAGATCCCGCTCGCGAAGCTGATAAACGGCGACCGCGGCCAATCGCGCTTTGTCCTTGGCCACAACCAGGAATTGTCCGGGCTGAATGCTCGACAAGGGCGGGAAGGCGAAATCGATCCCACCGGCCAGTTTCCATCCCGCCAGGGAAACCGGGCTTGCTCCCGGATTGTGCAGTTCAATGAACTCATGCACCTCTTCGTAAAGGTCCATGACCGGCGTCCCGTCCGCGTTAAACGCCGGCTTCTCAACCGGATGATACATGATCTCGCTGATAAGCACCTGCGCCTCGCCGGCGTTGGAGACACTCATCGCGCCGGCGAACACAAGACCTAATACGGCGGATCGGGCTTTCACACTACCGCGACCGTTTCTCCAACGGACCGGAGCGCGGGCGACCTCGCCCGCAGCAAGCTCGACTGGTCGGTGCGCGTCGAAGGTTTCCAACGCCGCGGTCGTTGCAGAAGCGCTGCGGACGAGGTCGTCCGCGCTCCGAACTTCGGAAGTGTCGGTGTTGTGTTCATTGTTTGGGCGCTGTCTAAGAAAGACTACTTGGACGCGGAGGAGGTCACAAGGCTGGTTTCGTTTCGTCGGGCCATTGGCCCCTGTCTGGAGTTCTATCATGCAGCGTGGCGGCAACGCTGTGGTCTTGCGGCGAGTACGACGAAGCTGCCGGTAGCGGGCTTGAAGCGCCTCCAAGAGCGCGGCCCGGCTCGTTCCTGGACAGCAGTTCAATGCGTCGTCAAGTAGGCGTTCAAAGGTGGCTGCACACTGAGATTTTTCGGACGGCTGACAGGTCCGCTCCTCATAATAAGCATCGAGAAGCTTCTCGAGATCAGGACTCATTGAAGCAGGCTTTCAGAATCTCTGCGCGCTGCTTTTCGTTGAGGTCCTTGCCGTGCCACATCGCGCGGCAATCGGCGAGGGAACGAAAGGTCAGCGTGACGAGTTCCGCCGTGGGACGATCCGGAAAGTCCGCGCTTTGTGTAGCTAAGGCCAGCCACCGCCCGATGCGCTCCAATTCATCCAGCAAGCGGGCGTGTTCGGCCAGGCGTTCCGGCGTTGGATCGTCCACCAGATGCTCGTCCTCCCAATCTGCAAGGTAGCGGCACTCGTCGTGCCAATCCTCCACTTGAGTCTTCAGGTGGCGGGCGGCGCGCACAGCCAGACGATTCGCTGCGTTCCGCGATGCGGCCAAAGCCGCTGTTGAAGCTCCCGCAGTTATGCCGAGACTATGCCCCGCCTCTGTCCTGGCGGCAAGAGTTCGTTGGGCGGCGTGGTGCTCAAAACCGCCTTTCATCGCACTGAATAGTTACGGCTGAGGAACACTGAGGAACGGTGATTCGAGCCATGACAGATTGGATTGGACCGCTACACTGTTCCCGTGAAACCACACTGGCAAGGCGTCTTCCCGGCCGTCACGACGCAAATGAAAAAGGACGGCTCGCTCGATCTCCACGCCACCTCGCGTCATGTCGAAGCGCTCCTCGAATCCGGCGTCACCGGCGTCATCATGCTCGGCTCGCTCGGCGAAAACCAATCGCTCGATCCCGACGAAAAACGCCGCGTCATGGAAGCGACGGTGAAAACTGTCGATGGCCGCGTGCCGGTGCTCAGCGGCGTCGCGGAAACGAGCGCGGCCGCAGCTTGCCGCCACGTCCGGGATTGCGAGAGGCTCGGCGCCGACGGGTTCATGCTCATGCCGTCGATGGTCTATAAATCCCCCGACCCGCGCGAGACGATGGCTTACTTCCGTACCGTGGCCAGGGCAACCGGGCTGCCGATCATGATTTACAACAATCCGATCAGTTACGGGAACGACGTTACGCCGGAAATGTTCCTGGCTCTGGCGGACCAGAAGAACTTCATCGCGCTGAAAGAAAGTTCCGCCAACACGCGCCGCATCACCGATCTCCACAACACCGTCGGCGATCGCTATGCCCTTTTCACCGGCGTGGATGATCTCGCGCTGGAGTGCGCCATTATTGGGATCGACGGCTGGGTCGCGGGCCTGGGCCTGGCGTTTCCGCGCGAGAACCAATACTTCTGGGAACTGACACGGCGCGGCGAGTGGGACAAGGCGCGTGAGATTTATCGGTGGTTCACGCCGCTGCTGCATCTGGACACGCATCCGAAGTTCGTGCAATACATCAAGCTCGCTGTGCAGGAGTGCGGCCTGGGCGCTGAGTGGGTGCGCGCGCCACGCTTGCCGTTGGTGGGCGAGGAACGCAAACAGATTCTGAAGATCATCCACGATGGAATTGACCGCCGGCCAAACATCCCCAGGCGCAAATGATCTTCATGGAGAGCCTCCACGATTCCGAAATCGCGCATTGGGTCCATGAACCACCGACCGATGGCGCGCGGGCGACCTCGCCCGCAGCACGCCCGAACCGCACGGACTCGGCGCTGTTCCGAACGCCACCCAAGGGCCGAAACGCTGCGGGCGAGGTCGCCCGCGCGCCGCAGCAGAGGTTCATGGAGAGTCAGGATGCCTGCCCCACGTTGCAGACGCGCATTCTCACGAGCCTGGCACTTGGATGTCCGCTTCTAACATTTTTCCTGTGCTCCGTCTTCGGAGCCGAGCATTCGGCGGCTGCCTTTCCTCAGCCTGCCTGGGGCAAGATTTTTTTCGCGACGAATTCGACCGGCCAGATTGACGTGGAAGTTCGCTCCTGGCCCGTGGATGGGAAACTTTCGCTCCCCACCCCATTCCCAAATATCACGGCGGCCCACTGGCTCGACGGACGGCAACGCGTGCCGTTGAAGTGGGTTTTCAATGCCGATGCCACACAGGTTGATCTGGAGCTTCCCACGCGATCTCCGGCGACTTCGCCGGCCAAGATTCTCCTCGAAACAACGGAAACGACTCAACAATACGCGGACGGCCGCATCGTCTTCTCCGCGCTCGATGCAAAAGTCCATGGAACTCGCGCGAAACTGGAATCTCATCCTGGAAATCACCGGATCGGTTTCTGGACGGACGCCGGCGAATCCGTGACCTGGGAGCACAAACCGACCCGTTGGGGAAAGTATCAAGTGGAGTTCACCTTTTCTGCGGACGGCGGCGCCGACACGGAATTGTTGTTTGCTATCGCCGGCCAGAATTTCACCGTGATCCGCCCGGCCACGGGCAGTTGGTATCGCTACCAAACGCTGCAGATTGGGCCGATTTATCTTCCTAAAGCCGATCCGTTCCCCGTGCGCGTCAGTTGCCGGAAGATGACTGGCGTGGCCGTGATGAACCTCAAAGCTGTGACGCTACGCCCGGCGCCGGAAGGAGAACCTGCCGGCCAGGACGCGGCCGGACTCATTGCGTTGCGCGCGCGCGACGCAGTCACGCACAGCGTCATGATGCGCTATGAACCGGCGCCGAACAAAAACTGCCTTGGCTACTGGACCAACCCGAACGATTGGGCGGAGTGGGAATTCGCCGTGACCAGGCCAGGCCTGTTCGATATTGAAATCTGGCAGGGGTGCGGGAAAGGCCAGGGCGGGAGCGACGTATCGGTGGAAATCGCGGATAAGAGATTCGCCTTCGTTGTCCAGGACACGGGCCACTTTCAAAACTTCGTGCCGCGGCGCCTTGGCCAGGTGCTGCTCGCCCAACCCGGAGTTTACTCGCTGGCCGTAAAGCCGTTGGGCAAGCGGGCGGCCGCCGTCATGGACGTTCGCGAATTGCGCCTCACCCCCGCGCCTTCCGCAGGAAACGCACCGCCCGCCGCCAGGCCATGAAGACAAGGTCGGGCTCAATGCCCGACGGACGGTCAGGGAGGCGTCCCGAGCTCGGACAAATACCGGAGCAAATCCCGCAGCTCGGAGCGCGTCAGGTGATCCACCAACCCCGGAGGCATCAACGACCCAATGACGCGCTGCCGAGAAATGTTCTCGATGCGGACGCGGATTTCCTGGTTCTGCAGCACATCGCGCAGCGTGATCTCTCGCGCGTCCTCGCGCACTTTGTAACCTTCCAGGACTTCTCCGTCCTTCGTCGCGATCTCGTGCGCCAGGTAACCTTCCTTGATTTCCTTGTTCGGCGTGAGGATCGCGCCGACGATGAAATCCAGCGGTTGGCCGGTTCCTATCGCGTTCAGATCGGGACCGATTCGCCCGCCCTCATTCCCCACGGCGTGGCACGCCAGGCAATTCAGATCGGGACGGCGGAAAATGGCGGCCCCGCGCTTGCGGTCGCCGCTCAATCTGACTTCGGTCACCAGAGTTTTGATTTCCTCCGCGTCGAGCGGTTTGGTCTCCGCGTCCAATTTTGCGGCGCGCCGGAGCACTTCGACCAGGCTCGTCTCCTGCCGCCCCACGGATTGGATAAAACGCACGCCGAGTTTGGCGGCATCGACTTGCGGCGGTTTCTCGTGGAGGGCTTTGCTCAAGGCCGCCGATCCGCCGCTTCTTTGCAAGAAGGCGGCGAGCAATTCTGCGGGGGCAATCTCTGAAGAACTTCGGGCGAGGATTTCTGCGGCTTCCCTGGCTGCGACGTGCAAATCCACGCCAGCCAATCGGGCGGCGGCGCCGATGCGAATTTTTTCCGAAGGATTCGTCCGGCCCAGTGCAACCAAAAAGTCGCGGCTGCGATCTCCGCCCAAAGCCGCGACGCCTTCGAGCGCCGCGAGCCGCGTGGCCTCGGCGTTCTCGGAAGCTTGCGCCGCTTGTTCCATCGGCGCACGCAATGCCTCCAGTTTCCACAAGCCGGCGAGTTTGAGTGCCTCGGCGCGCAGGGCTTGTTCGGTGTGGCTCAAAAGTGGTTTCAACCGTTCGGCCAAATCCCCGTTTGGCCGGACTTTTCGCTGCCGCTCCGCGTTTGCGATCAAGGGAAGCATTCTCGCGTGGAGCTTGGCATCGTGCGCGCCCGCAGTCTGGTAAGTCTTGGAATCCATGAGCAGCGCCAAATCGCCCGGCCGTCCCACATTGGCCAGGATCGTCAGAAAGCTCTCGCGGGACTCATGGGGGAGCGAAGGCGAGTTGAGGAGCGCGACCAACGGCTGCAGGGTGTCGGCGGTTGCGTCCGCTCGGACGAGAAATTCCAATCGTTTCTGATTGTCTTCAAGCTGTAGTTTCCCGGCGGCAAAGGCGGAGGCCCAAAAACGCTTCAATCCTTGCACGGCCTGACGCAGCGCATAGTCCAGGAACCGGTCCATCGGCTGGTCCACCGCTCGAAGCGCCAACTCCATCGCGCGCGCGTTTGGGATGGAGTTCAACGCCACCACCGCCTCCAGGCGGACGCGCGGATGCGCATCTTCGACTTGCGCGCGCCACAAATTCCACGCGCCCTCGACGCGCGAATGCCAGCGGCCCAAAACTCGCGTGGCGTAAGCCCGCGCGCGAAAATCCTCGGCGCGGAGCAAGCGCACGAGCAAGCCGGCTTCCAGGACGTCCTGGGATTCATGCAGCATCAGAGCTTCGAGCAAGTGATGCTCGTAGCGCGGGTCCTTCGGGTCCAGATCGTGAACCCATTCGTGAAGTCGCGGCGCGAGATTCTGCGGCGGCCTCTCAGCCAGAAATCGCCGCGCTTGGTTCCGCGTGTAGTTCTCCGGGGCTTTGAAATGATCGAGCAACCGCTCGACCGGGATGCCAACCAGCTTCGGTTTTTCCACCAAAGCCCGGTCCTTTTTCGTGACGCGCCAGATGCGGCCATGCGATTTGTCGCGATCAGGGTGGCGAAACGAATATTGGTAATGGCCAATGATCGGATTGTACCAGTCCGCGAGATAAAGGGCGCCGTCGGGCCCGACTTTAACATCGACGACGCGGAAGGATCGGTTGGTCGATTCGATAAGCGGCGGAAGTTCTTTGGCGGCGAAGCCGGAACCCGAATCGGTGACGCGCCAGCGGCCAACGGAATTGTTGAAGAACGTTCCGCCGACCAGGATGCCTTGTTCGTCCTCGGCATAATGGCGGCCGCTGAGGAAATCGGCGCCACAGATTTTTTTGCCCTGCCAGAGCGGCGGATATTTCTCCGTGGGTTTGTTGGGCGCCATGACAGGCAAGAGGTGGAAGATGCCGATGCAACATCCGTCCACCAGGATCGGCTGCCCCCAATCATCGAAGGCGATGCCCCACGGATTGAGCGGCCCGTTGCTCTCGTGGAAAAAACTGTCCAGTTCCAGCGAGGCCGGGCGGAAACGCCAAACGCCGGCGCGATCGAGGCGTTTGACGCCTTCGCCGGTTTCGATCCGCGAATAGATGTTGTGCCCCTGGCAGAAAAACAGTTCGCCGCCGGGGCTCCAGGTGAACGAATTGATGTTCTGGTGGGAATCGCCAGTTCCGAATCCGGAAAGGACGACGCGTGTTTGGTCCGCGTGGCCGTCGCCGTCCGTGTCTTTCAAATGGACCAACTCCGTCCCCAGGCCGACGTAAGCGCCGCCGTCGCCGAGCGCGAGGCCGGTCGGGATCGTCAGGCCCGTGGCGAACTCCGTTCCTTTGTCCGCGGTGCCGTCGTCGTTGGTGTCTTCGAGAACGACGATGCGGTCGGCCGGCTTTTCTCGGGGCTTGATTTGCGGATAAGCCGTCGTGCAGAGGACCCAGAGGCGGCCTTGCGCGTCGAATTGCATTTGAATCGGCTTCACCACGACCGGCTCGGCCGCAAAGAGATTGACCTGGTAGCCTTCCGCGACACGCAGCGTGCTCAGTTCGTGTTCGGGGGAATCGAAAGCTTGTTGGACTTGCGCGCAGAAAGCGGAGTTGACGAACGACGAAGAGAGCCTGGCAAACAACAAAAGGCCATAGGCGAGTCTTTTGGTGCAGCTCCCGAGAATCCCCTTTCCCCTCACCCCAACCTTCTCCCTTGGGGAGAGGGAGCATCGTAGGCCGCCTTCAGAGTGGTCGAGCGCGCGAGATAATTCCAAGCGCAGGCTAAATCGTCCCCTCTCCGCGAGAGAGAGGGTTAGGGTGAGGGGGAACGCCGCGTTTGAAATCCAAGACACAGCCATTGAAAAAGGTGAAGGATTAGGACGCACTCCTGCGCCTGCCGTCGCGCTACAGCATCCCGACATTTGGCGTTCACTGGATTCGCCGCAATTCATAGACATGGGAAGCTGGGCGCGCCAGTTGGTCGATCTGAGATTCCTGCTTGGCGAGCATTGGAAGAAACGTTTGCATTTCGCCCGGGAACCAGCGGACGCCGAAATTATCGTGCTGATGGCTGCTCGGTTGGCTGGTCAAATCGCCATCCAAAAAGGCCCAATTCTGAGGACGCCAGTAATTGAAGAACGTGCTGCTCTTCCGGACGATCAGGTCTCGGAGCGCCTCGGTTTGCTTGATTTCGGGTCCGTGGGGCAAGACTCGGCCGCGCTCCCAGAACGTGTGGCTTAGTTCATAGAGCGGCACGCCGTCGATGAGCAGCACGTAACGGCCAGGCAACAATCCGGAGATGCGCAAAGTCCGCGAGCCCGGAACCGAAAGGCTGCCGTCGCGGTTCCGAAAAGCCGGCCCGGGCAACAGTTCGTCCACGGATTTGAATCCCACCGTCGAAGTGGACACCTGAAAGTCCGTGAGTTGCGTGCCCCGGGCCTGATAGCTTCGGCCACGCGCGTCGATTTCGACGCTCCATTCCGCCTGAGGCAAGCCGAGGTTTCTCTCGATTTCATAAGCAAGGCGCCAATATCCGTAGGAGGACGGATGCATGCCGTCGCTCGTCAGCGTCGTGAAGGCATCCGATGCGGACTCTGGATTCTGCAGTTGGAAGAGATCGACGCAGGGCAATCCGCGCCGCTCCGCCAGGCTGCGAATCGCGCGGATGTACGCCTCCAGGTTTTTGTTTCGTTCGGCGACGTGCTGGGCTGAGGCGTGCAGTTTCTCGTGGCGGAACGGCGTCAGCAACACGATCCGCGTCGTGAGGTTGGTGATCTGGTCAAGCAAGGCGTTGTAACCTTGAGTGAACTCCGACAGGCCTTCAGGGCCGCGCAGCGATTCCATCAACCCGAAGTTGGCGAACACCACTGTCGCGCGCTGGGCTTTGACGCTGTCAAGCAGGCCGGGGAAATTCAGCGGCCTTTCCTGTTGGAAAACGGTGTCCGCTTCCCAACCGAGATTGCGAAAACGCAAACGATGTCCGGGAAAACGGCGGGTGAGGAGCGTTTCCAGGAAGGCATGCTTCGCATCGCCGACGGTCGTTGTGCCTCCGAGAAAGACCACGCAATCGTTGGTGAGGAGCGGGAAAGCAGGAACGCCAGATCCCCGATTCGTTTGTCCGGCTTGCGGGACTTTGGAGGTGTCAGCCTGGGGAGCCGCACCGGAGTTCGCCACGACGGACGACAAGGCCAACCACATGCCGAGCACAGCGAAATTCCAGACGACTGACATCGCCAGAGCTAAACGCGTCCTTTCTGCAAAGTCAAAAGCACTTCGGGGAAGTCACGGCGAGTCACGGCGAGGCGGTGCATCCACAATTGTCGATGAGCCAAGGGTGCCGGGCAATTCCACCTTGTCGATCCTGCGCGGCGCCCTTAAATTCCTTCCATGTCCGTGCAACTTCATCCCCGCCGCCCGTGGCCCACGCCGGGTGAGGTCTTCTATCCCGAAACCGATGGCAAGCCCATGGCTGAAAACACGCTCCAGTATCGTTGGATGGTGCTGTTGATCGAAAACATCCGCAACGTGTTCGCCCACGATCCCGGCGTGTTCGTGGCGGGCGATCTGCTTTGGTATCCGGTGCAAGGACGAGTGGACCTTTGCCTGGCGCCTGATTGCATGGTCGTGTTCGGACGGCCCAGAGGGGATCGTCGATCCTACAAACAGTGGGAGGAAGGCGGTCTGCCGCCTCAGGTCGTCTTCGAGGTGCTTTCCCCGGCCAACACGACCATCGAAATGACCGACCAGCTGCGGGATTACGAGCGCTACGGCGTCGAGGAAGTTTACTATTACGATCCGGAAACGCGCGAACTCCGGGGGTGGCTTCGGCGGGAGGGTCGGCTCACACCTGTCGCGCAGGTCGAGGGATGGGAGAGTCCTCGCCTGAAGATCCGATTCTGGCCCGGCGCAGGTGAATTGAAGATCGAGCGTCCCGACGGGACGGCCTTCGAATCGTTCGAGGAATTGGCGGCGCGGGCGCACCGCGAACACGAGCGGGCTGAACGCCTGGCGGAGAGACTGCGCACGCTCGGAGTCGATCCCGATGTCACATAGTTTTGGCCCGAGAACCAGGACTTTAAGGCCGACGCCAACGACAGCGTGGATATGCTCACCACGGAGCGGCTTCAGCTTCGCCCTTTTGCGCGGGCGGACCTGGATGATCTGGCTGCAATTCTGGCCGACGCAGACGTAATGCGGTTTTCGTTGATGACACCCAAAACCCGGGAGGAAACTCGCTCCGCGCTGGAGAGCATTCTTTCCGCTTACGACAAGATGGGCTTTGGTCTTTACGCCGTCGTTCACGCCGAGGACCGCAAGTTGATCGGCTACTGCGGCTTTGTGGTTCGGGAAGTGGATGGCCAGCGCGAGGTCGAGCTGGGTTGCGGTCTGGCCCCGGCGTATTGGGGCCGAGGTCTCGGCACGGAAGCGATCAAAGCTTGCCGGGATTTCGGTTTTGGCAAACTCGGTTTCGAGCGCCTGATCTCGATTGTCGATCCGCGCAACATCGCTTCCATTCGCGTGGCGGAGAAAACCGGGATGAAATTGGAGAAAGAGTCGGCCTTCCAGGGATCGCCGCTGCACATTTACGGCATGTCACGCAGCGCGGTAAGGCTGTGACCGAAGCGTTACAGCTTTACAACGTTACAACGTTAGATCGTTGAATCGGTTCAGAGGACGAGTCCTCTGTTACCTTTGTTGCCTTCTGTTCAAAATTCCCACCGCTTGTCACCAAAATGTTGGTGCGTTTGCAGCAGCAGGGCAGGACGCCGGGCGATGCCTGAGGAATCCAACCCTCTCAGCGCACGCTATTCTCCGTGATCGCAACGACATGATCGCGGGTGCGGAAGAAAAGCGTGCCTTCGGAAATGGCCGGCGTGGCCATGCAGGTTTCTCCCAGCTCGTTCTTCGCCAGGACTTCGAATCTCGGCCCGGCTTTGACGACGTAAACCGCGCCCAGCTCGCTCGCGAAGTAAATTTTGCCATCCGCGGCGACGGCCGAGGCCGTGAAGCCCGAACCGCCGGGGCCGAGCCGTTCGCTGTATTGCAGCTCGCCTGTCTTCGCGTGGTAGCACGCGAGCACTCCGCCGTCGTTGCAGCAATAGAGATAGTCTCCGACCACGAGGGGCGTTTGCATGTAATTCCCGCGGCGGTTCATGCTCCAGGCGATGTACGAGTTGCTCGATTGGTTGTCGGCCAGCGAGATGTCGCCCGTCGCGCCAAGCCGGATTGCGTAAATCGGCGCCATTTTGCCGTGGGCATTGGTGATGAAAATCAGATCGCCGGCCACAATTGGCGTGGGCACGGGAATGTTCCCTCCGCCTTTCAGTTTCCAAATCTCTTTCCCGCTCTCGAAATCGTAACCTCCGATGTGCCTGAATCCATTGACGATGATCTGCGGCTTCCCGTCGTGCGTGAACACGGCCGGCGTGCTCCAGGTTGGCACGTCCGAACGCGGAGTTCTCCAGAGTTCCTTCCCCGTCGCGAGATCGAACGCGGCGAGAAACGGGTTCGTCAGAACGTCGCCCTGGACGATGACTCGATCTCCTTGGATCACGGGCGAACTGGCAAATCCCCATTGCGCCGTGGGCACGACAAAATATCCGGAGTCGAGCGGGCCGAGATCCGTTTGCCAGCGAAGCTTCCCGTCCATGGAGAAACAGAACAAGCCTTCGGAACCGAAGATGCAGACGATGTGCTGGCCGTCCGTGGCGGGAGTGGAATTGGCGTGGCTGGATTTCGGATGGCGCTTCACTTTGGGGACGCCTTCATGAGCCGCCGTTTTCCACAGGATCTTTCCGTCGGCTTTGCTCAATGCGAACAGCACCCAACTGTGCTTCATCTGTTCGTTGACCGATCCGATGTCCCCGTAGAGGCCGACCTTCAGGTCCGCGTTGCCGTTCTCGCGGACGGCCGTGGTGACGAAGATTTTGTCGCCCCAAATGACCGGGCAAGAATGCCCCAGGCCCGGAATCGGAGTTTTCCACTGGATATTTTCAGATTTCTCGACGTTCCAGCGTGCGGGCGCCTGGGAGTTTTCCGCGATGCCGCGCGCCTGGTGGCCGCGGAAAGTCGGCCAATTCGCTCCGGCAGAAGGTTGGGCGCAAACTCCGGCGTTGATTTGGAGCAGCCAGGCCCCGAGGCACAGCAGTCCCGTGGAAAGAGGCGTTGCATTCATAGGTAGTTTTTGTGAGCGGACGGACGAAGTATCTTATTAACTCATTTAACCTTGTAGCGATTTAACGCGGTAACGCCTTGGCCAGGTTTGTCAGCGCCCGAGATCTCTGGGCCTTAGTCTTTGGCCTCCTCATCCGCCTCGCTTTCCCATTTCGGATACACTTCAGCGCGGATTTCGCCGCGGCGGATCAATTCCTGCAGGTCTCGGATGATCGTTCGGCGCGCCACTCTGAATTCCCGCGCCAGCGCCGAAACATTCGGACGCTCCTTGGAGTTGGCCACCATGCGCCGGATTTCCGTCTGACGTGAGAGGCGGTCCGTGGAACGGCTGAAGAGCGCCTCGGCATCGACGCGCTTGGAACGCTCCAACGCCTCGAACTGTCGCACAATCTCCGTCTCGCCGCACTCCCGCAACGCCACGGCAATGGTCTTTTTCAGTTCGTGGACATCCACGGGTTTGGTGATGCAATAGTGCGCCCGGCGCGGGCCTTGCAAGGCGTCCATTTGTTGATGCGCCTCCAGCGCGCCGGAGACGATGATGATGGGCACGTGCGGCGCCAGTTCTTTCATTTCCGGCAAATACTCCAATCCAAGCTGCCCTTCATCCAGCACGTGATCCAGGATGATCAAGTCCGGCGGTTGGCGCGCGACGCCGTGCAGAGCGTCGGTGCCGGTCCGGGCGCGCGTGAGTTGGAAGTCATCCAGCGCCTCCTCGTAGATTTCGTACTGGAGATCGTCGTCCTCGATGATGAGCACGTGCGGCGGGTTCATAGTGCGGACTCTGATGCTTAATTAAATCCGAACCGCCAATCTTTCAAGGCCACGGTTCGTGGTGGGTGCATCTTGACACTGCCACCGTAGCGCAGAATCGCTCAGAATCGTCGCCAGCCGCGACGATTCTCGGAGCGCGGACAGCCTTGTCCGCGTGTTTCCTGGAACTGCGGACGACTCGCGGACATGGCTGTCCGCGCTACTTGGGTTGCGGCTGCGCTTGACTGCGCTGTATCGCGGATTTGCAATCCGCAGGCCGCCCGGCAAGTCAGGGGCTTTCGACTTGCCTAGCCCTGGCCGACTGCAAGTCGGCGATACCGCAGATTGAAAATCTGCGCCACGGTCCACGTTCGTCAGCGTTCGGTGGCAGTGTCAAGATGCGCCCGTTCGCGATTGCAAATTGTGCCTCCGAGTCTTACAATCTCCCCGTTCCACATAACCTGAAAACCAATCCGGACCACACCATGAATCGCATCGCAACGTCTCTCCTGGGCATCTTCGTGTTCGCATCCACCGCCACGACACTGGGCGGCGATCTGAAATTTTCCATCACGCCGCATTTCTTCGAGGAGAATCCCGGCGGCAAACCGCTCGGCGCTTGCCACGGCGGCGCGGTGATCGACAAAGCGGGCAACATTTACATCACCACCGACACCGAGCGCGGCATCGTGGTGTTTTCGCCTGCGGGCAAGTTTTTGCGCGCCGTTGGCCCGACTCTCATCCACGGGCTGGAAGTGCGCGAGGAGCATGGGACGGAATACCTTTATTGCGCGCGCCCGACAGCTCACGAGGTCGTCAAACTGAAACTCGACGGTGAGCAGGTGTGGAAGATTGATTTTTCACAGGAGGCCAGCGTTCCGAAAGACTCAAAAGGTTTCAACAATCCCTGCGCCGTCACAGTCGCGCCTGATGGATCAATCTTCGTCGCCGATGGCTACGGGTCGAATTACGTGCTCAAGTTCGACAAGGATCGCAAGTTTTTGAAGGCCTTTGGCGGACCGGGCGAAGCGGAAGGGAAGTTCAAAACCTGCCACGGCATCGGCCTCGACACGCGCCAGGGCCGGCCACTTTTGCTCGTGTGCAACCGCAACAACAATCGCGTCGAACACTGGGACCTCGACGGCAATTTCGTGAAGGTCATCCAGAAAGATTTGCGCATGCCCGCCGCCGTGCACATCCGAGGCGATTACGCTGTGTTTCCTGAATTGCAGGGCCGCGTCACGGTGTTGAACAAGGACGGGAGCATCGCCGCGCAAGTCGGGGACAATCTGAATGAGAAACAGCGCGCCAATTTCGGCCTGCCGCAGGACCAGTGGAAGGACGGCATCTGCAACTCACCCCACGGCGCTTCGATGGACAAAGACGGCAACCTGGTCGTGTCCGAGTGGAGCAAGTTCGGCCACTTGCACAAGTTCACGCGGGTGAAGTGACTCCGGTTTTGGACAGCAGCACCTCCAGATGCTCCAGGCAGAAGCGCGACCAGGATTCATAGCCCGACGGGTCTTTCGCCGCATCGACAATCGGGACAAACTCAGGCGCCACGATTCCGCTGCGACGGCCCGCGACATTCTCGTGCGCCACGCGCAGGACATGCACGACTCCGAAATGGACTTGCCCAACTTCTGTGCTGTCGTCGTTGATGACCGCCACCGCTGCCTCTTGCGCATCATCGATGGCGACCTCCTCCATCAATTCCCGCCGCATCCCGTTCTGATAGCCGCGGTCGTTGGAAAACAGTCCATGGTCTTCTTCCGAAATGTGCCCGCCTATCCCGACTGAATACAACCCGTGCAGCCGCGTCTCCTGTCCGCCCTTGCCGCGTCGATAGCGCAAGATTCGGCTGTGGCAGACGACGAGGACATAAGGGATAAGCTGCTTGTAGCGCTTGTCTTGTTCGGCGTCGCTTCGGTTCAAGTAAAGAATGTTCGCCGACGCGGTCACGACCGGCAGGTATTTCTCAATCTCCAGGCTCAGACCTTGGAACACGCCCAGGTCTTCCAGGAGCTTCCGCTCAAAGCAAAGCACTCGTTCTTCGGTCGCCATTCGACATTGGCCTTTCTGGGTCGTAGGGCAGGTTCCAGCCTGCCGGTTCGGCGGCAGCGTGCCGCGCGAACGACGGGGCATGGATGCCCCTTCGATCGGCAGACAAGATGTCTGCCCTACCGTCTCGAACAGGCTTCGGATCATGCGGGCCATCCCGATTCGCCGCGAGGAAAACATATTCAATTCTGTTCACGGCTTATTCGGAGATTATTCACAATCCGATCAAGCCGAAGGGTTCGGCGCTTCGGGCGATGGCCGGACCGGGAAGTAGATCGAGAACGTGCTGCCCTGGCCTTCCACCGTTTCAATGCTCAGGCCGTAGCCCATCTGCTTGGCCAGCTCATACACCATCGATAAGCCCAGCCCGGTTCCCCGGCGAGTGGAGAAAGCTTTCGTCGTGAAGAACGGCTCGAAAATCCGCGGCAAAACCTCCGGGGCGATCCCCGACCCGAAATCCTGAACTGCAATCACGACGCAGCTCGGCGCTTTGGCCGGCGCCAGCGCCAGACCGGTCGGAAGTTCCTGCAACCCTTCAACGCGCACCACCAGTTCGCCCTTCCCCACCATGGCATCGGCGCCATTGAGGATGAGATTAAGGAGCATTTGCTGGATCATTTCCCTGGCGCCGAGAACGCTCGGCACGGGAACACTGGCTTCGACTCGGACGCTCACTTCCTGGAGAAATCGGTCCCCCAACAGCTTCAGTGCGTCGTCCACGATCTCCCTCAGATCGCACAACGCCAGATTTTTTTCCGTAATCTGGCTGAGGCCCAGCATCGATTTCACAATGCCGCTGCCCTGTTCCACGACGGTTTTGATGCGATTGACCCGCGTGCGGATTTTCTCTTTGTCGTCGAGATGGCCCTCGATGATCTGCGCCGATCCCTTGATGATCGAGAGGATGTTGTTGAAATCATGAGCGATGCCGGCCGCCAGCGTGCCCAGCGCTTTCATTTTCTGGCTTTGCAGCAATTCCTGGTTCGCTCGTTCCAACTCGCGCGTTCGTTGCCCCACGATTTGTTCGACCTCCGCGTAGCTGCGAATGAGCTGGAGATGGCGGTTGACAGCTAGCCCGGCGAAAATGAGAACGAACACCAAGCCCACGATCAAGGTGCCGATCACCCGGGGTTCCCGATACCACGGCACCACGATGGAAAACTCCACAAACGCAAAGAACGGGTCCGCGTTTCGATTGCGGTCCATCGCCCGCACGTCCACGCGATGTTTGCCGGCGCGAAGGTTGGCGAACGATTGGCTCAACGCATTCGTATAAGGCGACCATTGGCCTTCGTCGAAGCGGTAGGAAAACAGCAGCCGCTCCGCCGGCGTGTAGCGCCATTTGTCGATGGCATGGAATGCAAGGGTGACAGGGCTTTCGCTGGACGGCTGGAGGTCGTACTCCACGCGAGGCGGCAAGGTTCGCGGCGGATGCGGGTCCGCATTCGGATGGAACCGGCTCACGCCTCGGGCGGTGCCTGCCCAGAGCCGTCCCGCGCGATCCTCACACACCTCGGAGATTGCTTCGCTCGGCAAGCCTTCTTCGACGCCGTTCATGACCCAGGAGCCGTCCGCGTAGGAATACAAGCCGTCGGACGTGGCCGCCCAAACCTTGCCGTCGCGAGCCCGGATCAAATTCGAGACCCGCCCCATACCGCCGCGCTGAATCGACCAGCGTTTCCCGTCGAACTCCCAAATCTTGTCCACGCCGCCGCACCACAGTTTCCCATCCGGCAATTCGAGCAGGCACAAAGCCCCTCCTCCTAACCAGCCTTGGGCCGGACCGAAAGATTGCCACTGCCCGCCTCGAAAGGCGCTCATACCGGCCGTGCCTCCGAGCCAGAGATCCCCGTTTTGTGCTTCGTGCGCGAAGAACAAATCGCCCGTCAAACTCCCTTCCGCTGGAGGTTCGGGGCCGGGAAGAAAATTCTCTCCGTCAAAAATCTCCAGGCGGCACACTTCGCCCGAAGCTGGATTCCCGGCGCTGGTTTGAACCCAGACCGATCCTTCTTTGTGGGGCCCGATCAACCGGACGAGCGGCCTGGTGGGATGCGCGACAAAGCGGAATCGCCCGGCCTGAGGATCGAACACGAGCGCGCGACCGTTCGCTGCAATGGCGAGTTTTCCCTTTCGCAACCGGTAAAGCGCGTCGGTCGGCTGAAAGTCCGCTTCAAAGCATTCCGGCCACTTCACGCGCTGCCAGCGTTCGTCCTTGAGAAAAAGCAAAGAATCGGACGTCGCAAACCAAAGCGTGCCCTCCGCATCTTCCGACGCGGCGTGCGCGAGCGATCCCGTGTCTTCCAAGGTGGCCGGCATCCGCCACAAATAGGGCGCGCATCGCACCAGGCCTTCGGTCGTGCCTAACCAGAAAACTCCATTCGTTTCAACGCCGACGTCGTTGTATTGGCCAAGCCAGATGCGCTGGCGATGAACGCTCAATTCTGGCTCGCGTTCAAACCGCAACAGCGAATTGATGGTGTACGCCCAGATGCTCTGGTCCCAGCCGGGCCAGGCCTGCCGCAGAATCTCGAGTTCCACGGATCTCTTTTGCCAGTTCGTGCCATCGAACTGCAGGAGCACGCGCTGGTTGGACGTTTGCAAGTCCATGGCGAAGCTGGTTATTCCACCGCCGTCATCCTCAAAAGGACGTTGCAGATTTTCCACCTGCAAGCGGTCGCCGATGATTTGCGTTTGCCAGACGGAATCGCGGTTGATTTGCCGGAGCGGCCCGCTGATCTTGGCCAGGCCCTTCGCCCCCGTGATCCACACGCCGCCGTCGCGCGCTTCAGCCATTTCAAGAAACTTGCCCAGCCCGGTTTCGCTCACGCGCTTGAGTTCGGTGGTTTCGCGCCGGACGGCGTCGTATTCCATCAGCCGGGTCGAAAGCAAAAACAGCGTCCGGCCCTGAAAAACGGGAAGCAGCGGAATCTGGCGAAGCTGCCGAAGCACGTCCGATTGGATCTCGCCCCGGATTTCCGGGATCGCGTGGTGAATCCACTGCTTGCCGTCATAAAGGACCAGGCCGTTGGTGGAGAGCGACCACAACTGCCGTCCCGCCCGGCTTTCGTAAATGCGAAACCAGTCGTGGCCCGGCGAGGCCAGGTTCCGGAACGTGTATCCGTCGTACACGCTGATTTCGTCCGCGTCGGCGTGCTTGACCCAAACGTTGCCGCGCGGGCTGAGCGTGATCGCCACGGCGTGAGAATCCTTCAATCCGTCTGACGCGCGGAAGATTTGCCAGTTGGCTGTCCTTTCTGCGCGAACACTGGCCACGCACCACGCGCAGCCCAGCAGCAGCGCCGCGCAGATGCGGCGTCGTGGCACGGGCGTCCCGCCCGTGCGGTTTTGAACATGACATCGACCGCTGCGGGACGCCCGTGCCACGACTGCAGCCCCAGACCGCACTGCCCCGGATCGCCGATTCCCAATCGGCAGGACACCGGCCAGCGGGATCGGAGCCCTGCGAAGTCCATTGCCGCACCCGCGGAAGGGATTCCTCATAACTTAAGCGAGCGCCCCGGTGCAACTGCTGCCGCAGCCCGCCGTGCACGCCAGACAATGAAAGCCCGTCCAGACCGGCTGGCCGTTCAGAAACTCGGACTGGATGTCCCACAAAAAGAGCGGACGCCCGTTGCGGAGTTGCAGGCCGAGCATCTGGTTGAAATCGCAATCGTAAATCTCCCCTTGATACCCGACGCTCAACGTCGTGCGGCACATCAATCCTTCCACCGTGCGCGGGTTGAAACTGCGGGCCAGCAGTTCGAGATACTCGTCCCACTTGCCGAGCTTCCGCAGATCGTCCGCGAACCGCGCGATGGGCTGGTTCGTCAAAGTGAAGAGCCGATGGAAAACAATGCCAAACTCCTGCCGCAGCGTTTCCTTGTAATCCGCCTCCAATTCCGCTTGCGGCCCCGGCAATTTAGGGCCGAGCGGATTATACACCAGATTCAGAGGCAACCGGGTTCCGTAACCCGCGGCATTGAGCTTCCGGAGCGCGGAAATGCTCTTCTCGAACACGCCGTGGCCGCGCTGCTGATTGACATTCTCTTTCGAGTAGCACGGCAAAGACGCGATCACTTCCACTTCGTGTCGCGCCAGGTATTCCGGCAAGTCCGCAAACTCCGGCAATTCGAGGATCGTCAGGTTGTTGCGATCGATGACGTGAGCGCCTGACGCGCGGCTCATCTCGACGAAGTAACGAAAATGATCGCTCAGCTCCGGCGCGCCGCCGGTCAAATCGACCACCGCCGGGCGATGTTCTGAAATCCAATCGCCGACGCGCCGCGCGGTCTCGGCGTCCATCATTTCCGTCCGCCATGGCGCGGCATCGACGTGGCAATGCCGACAAGCCTGATTGCATTTTCGTCCCACGTTGATCTGGAGCGTATGCAACGCGGCGCGCTCCAGCGCCAGACCGTGCGTTTTCAGTTTTTCGTCAAACAGGTTCATGCCTCCCAGACGCTTAGCCGTATCCATTCATTGAAACGGTGAATCGCCATCACCCTCACCCTCTCCCTCAGGAGAGGGAACCATTTTCTCCAGCGCTGGAACAGGTCACTAATCAGTGACTCAGCCACAGAGGTCGAAATGCTGCTCTCTCTCCCTGGGGGAGAGGGCCGGGGTGAGGGCGAGCCTTTCATCGCACTGAATAGTTACGGCTTAGCAGCCCGCGCCGTTCCCGCCGTCGCAGCAGCGGTTGGCTTCGGTCGTGACGTTGTGATTCTGGCCTTTGGTTTCCTTCGGATGCCGCGCGCGCATGCCGGAACAATCGAACGGTTTGGCGCGTTCCAGGGGCACCTCAGCCAGAGGATCGACGAATGCGAAATGGGTCTTGTAAGGCTCCTTTTTGTACAGTTGATACGTTTTGTCGCAGACCGCGTAGCGCCGGCCCCGTTCCATCCGGTGGCCGTCATCGTCGAGCACCTCTTTGAACGGCCCCAGGTAAATCACGGCCTGGTTTCGCTCGTAACAGGGCCCCTGTTTTCCCTTGAAGGCCTGCACCGTGACCGGCCGAAATTCTATTCCCTCCACCGTCCGCCACGGTGGGTCATCGCGCTTGAGAATCTGAAGTCCGTAGAAACCCGCCTCCGCAAAGGCGCTCAGAAATTCTTCCTCCGTGAACGCGCCCGAGATGCAGCCGCTCCACAATTCGGGATCATTCTGAAGGCGTTCGGGAATTTCCTCGTCCGAAACGATGTCGGAAATCACGGCGCGGCCGCCCTTGCGCAGCACGCGAAAGATTTCCTGGAAGAGCTGCCGCTTTGCCTGCGGTTCCACCAGATTCAACACGCAATTTGAGATCACGACATCGACCGAGTCGCTGGCCACGAGCGGTTGCCGCACACGGAGTTCTTCCGCGAGTTCATCCGCGGCCAGAAACGAGGCCGCGTCGGTAATCGGATGCTGCTGAAGCTCGCGGTCCAGCAGTTCCAGGTCCAGCGCCAGATCCTGAATGCGGCCTTTCCGGAACTCGACGTTGGCGTATCCCAGCCGCTCGGCGAGCCGCGGTGCGTTGCGCCGCGCGATGGCCAGCATTTCATCGGTCATATCCACGCCGATGACTTTGCCCTGTGGACCGACGACCTGAGCGGCGATGAAACAAATCTTTCCCGCGCCGCTTCCCAGATCCAAAACGGTCTCGCCGGAACGGAGGTATCGGCTGGGATCGCCGCAGCCGTAATCTTTCTCGATCACCTCCTGCGGAATCACGTTTAGATAGCGCGCGTCATAATCGATCGGACAACACAGGGCCGCTTCGAAGTCTGCCGCTGCGGCGCCGTAGCGCTCTTTCACGGCCTTTTCTTTGTTTGTCGTGCTCATAGCCTGAACCAATCTTGGGACCAGACAGAATTCAAGAATGGGTCGCGGACAGATTAGCCGCGCCGGGCTTGGTTTGCATGTCCAAAGATTGAGATGTGCCCGCGGGCCAGGGTATTCCGCGCCAGGGCCGCCAACGCGTAAATCGCGCCCAGCAGCGCCACGTCCGTCGCGCCCACGGGCAGATCCCAACGGTAAGCCAGGCAAAAGCCCGCCAGCGCCGTCACGCCGCCGAGCGCCGAGGCCAGCAGCGCAAATTGGCGCATCGTCCGCGCAAACAAGTGGGCCGTCAGCGGCGGGAAGAGCAGAAAACCAAGAGTCACCAGCGGCCCCGCGCTCAGCACCGAAATGGAGATGGTCAACCCGATCAAAAGAAACAGGGCCGCGTCCCACCCGAGCACATTTTTCTTCAGGCTGATCGCCATGTCCGGGTCAAACGAAACCAGCAGGAATTCTTTCCGAAATACAAAGAGCGCCGCCGCCACCAGGCTGAACGCGCCCGCGGTCATGGCCAGTTCAAAATTGGAGATGGCGATGATTTCGCCTTTCTGCAGGTCGAGCAGTCCGTGTTCGCCAATCGGGTTCTTCACGAGCAGCAACACGCTCCACGCCCAGGCCAGGGCGTAGGCCGTGCCCAGGCGCGCTTCCACGGAACCGCAGCCGCGCCTGGCAAGCAACGAGAACAGAAGAATGGCCGCCAGCGTGAAGAACGTGGAACCCAGAAACGCCAGCGTGTGTTCACCGGGAGTTTCGTGCGCGTGCGGGAGCAGTCCCCATCCCTGCAAAGCAAAGGCGAACGCGATGCCGCACGACGAAATCTGCGGCAGCGCGACGCCCATGAACACGAGCCGGCGCAGGACGAGATAAACGCCCACCAGCGGACAGGTCAGCCCGAACACCACGCTGATGTAAACCGAATTGCGCAGCAGAAAATTCGGGTCAAAGACTTCGCGCAGCGTGTTCATGTCGTGGAGCAGCCGGGGGGCGCACGGTCAAAAATCCAGGATCGCTTCGATTCGGTCCGGCGCGAGCAACTCGTGGGTCGGGCCTTCCAGGACTTTCCCCTGGTGCAGCCAGATGACATGCCCGATGTATCGCCGCACCGCGGGCAAATCGTGGCTCGCCATAAGAATGGTTTGGCGCTGTTCCTGGTGAATGCGCCGCAACAATTCCATGATCGACTGTTTGACCGCGACGTCGATGCCGGAGGTCGGTTCATCGAGCAGAAGAAAATCCGGCTTCGTGGCCAGGGCCCGGGCGATCAAGACGCGCTGTTTCTGGCCGCCGGAAAGTTCGGAAAACTGCTTGCCGCTCAAATCCGCCGCGCCGGTTTGTTCCAGACATTGATGCGCCCAGGCTCGCTCCCGCTTGTCGATGAAGCGCCCCGGACCGACGCGTCCGCACACGCCCATCAGGACCACCTCGAAGCTCGAAAGCAGGAAGATCGGGTCCAGTGATTCGCGTTGCGGCGCGTAGCCAAGCACAGGATCGCCGCCGTTCGTCGGCACGAAGGCGATTCGCCCGGCCAACGGTGGGAGGATGCCGAGAAGCGTCCGAATCAAGGTGGATTTCCCTGATCCATTCGCGCCCAGCAGTCCGGAGAAGCTACATCGAGGGAACCGAAGGTTCACGTCTTCCAGGACGGCCTGGCGGCCATATCCAACCGCCAACCCCTCCAGACTCAGCAATGTGTCGCTGTGATTATCCATATTAACCGCAACAAACTTGCAGACACGCTACAACCCGTGAGCGCTGTGCCGGCGTGGGTTCGCCACGCGGGATGCAGTTCGAACGCAGGGGATTTGCCGGCGACATTTCCTCCCTCTCCCTGAGGGAGAGGGCTGGGGTGAGGGGAAAGGGAGCAATCTCTCGCCGATTGCCGCCGAAATCACCACGCGCTCGTGCGATGCCAGCGAGTAGCTAAGGCCCTTGGAGCAAGTCATTGGGTTGGGTTCGAAGTCTTGCTTGCGCGGCTTCATGGTTGCAACGCTTCGACGATCTGGCCAACATGGTAGTCGAACAAGCCGAAGTAGTCCTTCACTTTCGCGTTCCCGCCCACGCTCGTCGGCAGGATCAGCAGCCTGGCGCCGATGCTGCTGGCCACGTATTCCGGCGTCTTGCGCGGACGGCACGGTTCGATGAGAACCAGCTTCACGCCTTCCTCTTTGGCGCGCGGGATGAGCGCGTTGAGGTGCGTCGGCGACGGCTCGATGCCGGGCTTCGGCTCGATCGTTCCCGCCAACTCCAGCCCGAAGCGTTCGAGGAAGTAGCTGTAAGATTTGTGGTAAGTGATGACTTTCGCGCCGCGGAGGGGTTCCATCCGCTTTGCCCACTCGGCCAGCTTTGTCTCCAGACGCTGATTGAACGCCTTTAAGTTGGCCTCGTAGAACGCGGCGTTCGCCGGGTCCAGCCTGGCGAAGGACGCGGCCACAGCCGCGGCGATGATTTTTCCATTCGCCGGGTCGAGCCAGCAGTGCGGATTGCCGGACGGATGGACGTCGCCCATCGAGCGGTCCACCGGGCCGGCCGGCACTTCGAGCAAGTTGATGCCGCGCGAAAGGATCACGTGGCCGGGCGCATCGAGAAGGATTTTCGCGTTGCGCGCGGCGTTGAGCAGCGACGGCAACCAGCCGATTTCCAAATCGAGGCCGCCTTCCAAGAGAACATCCGCCTGGTTCAGCACGCGGATGAAACTGGGCCGGGCATCGACGAAATGAGCGTCCTCCGTGCCTCGGGCGATGCTGGTCACTTTCACTTTGTCGCCGCCGATTTCCTCGGCGATCGCGCCGAAATCGGGAAGCGTGGCGACGACATTGAGTTTTGCGTGCACCGTGGTCGCAGCCGTGGCGAGCGCCAGAGCCACGAGTGACCTCATCAGGCGGTGGTTTCTGCCCCGGTAGCGCAGAGTTGCACTCTGCCGTATCGCCTGCCTGCGCCGAGGCTTCGGCAGGCAGGCCGATTTGGAATCGGCAGCGCGTTGGCCATTCTCTACGCACCGGAGCCCGCCGACGCCGCGCAGGATACGATCCTGCGATACAGCAGATTTCAAATCTGCGCTACGGGCCACGGGCAACTTCTGGATGTCCCTTCGTGCTTCGGCATTCGGAAATTCGGAATTCGGATTTGGAAAAGTTCTCATAGGGGTGCTCCTTCGCGGTTAGAACTTGTGGGCGGCGTGCGCTCCCAAGAGGAACTCAAATTGCAGCCAGACGGAATGATCGTTGCCGATCGTGTTGCGGCGGTCGTAATTGTACTGCAAGCGAAGCTTGGAAGATTCGCTCAGATACCAGGTGAGGTTGGGTGACAGACGCCAGCGGGAGGCGCGGTCCAGGTCGGTGCCGGCGACAGATTCATATAACCCTTTCTTGTCCGGGAACACGTAGTCACCGCGCAAGCCGGCGATCCAGCCCTTGCGAAATCCATAGAGGATTTGCGAGTAAAAGCCGTAATCAGTCAGTGTCTCTCCTGGCAATTCGATTTCGTTGGCGCCGGCGCCGTCGGCATCCTCGGCGAACGCGCCGGCCTGGAAACGGCGCAGCATGACCTCGGTTTGCCACGAGACAAACGGGAAACCCGCGTGATGCTGCGGCGACTTCCATTTCCAGAACAGATCCAGTCCGTAGATTTGCGTTTCGCCTCCCGTCCCGTTCGGGCCAAAAGCGCCGGACGCGCCGGCCACGACCGTTTGGGCGTCGGTCAAGTTGAACGACGCGACGTAGCGCGGCACGAAAAGCAGGTCGTCCAGGTTTCTCACGTCGCCCGCTTCACTTGGGCGGCCGAAAAACGGTTCGCCTTCGTTTGCGTTGCGGAAGCCGTGCGCGGTTTCGCCCTGGCTGTTCTGAATCGTCAGATAGAGTTCGGAGTAAAACGGCGAGGGCGCCAGCCACGACGCGCGCGCGCCCGCGCTGCGCAAGCCGTCGCCGCCCAGGAACCGCCCCAGCACGAGCGGTTGATCCACAAAATCCCAGGAGTGCGGATGGACCTGGTTTTGGCGGCCGAACTCGGTGAAGAATTGTCCGGCGCGGACCTGCAAATTCGCCGGGAGCGACATCGATTCCAGATAAGCCTCTTCGACTTCCAGGAACGATTCGCCCTCCTTGTCGATTTGCATAATGAGCGCCGCCAAACCTCGGAAATAAGGATCCACTTTGCCTTCGAGCGTGGTCTCAAGGTTCTGGACGGTGAACCCGCGCTGTTTGGGATCGTGGCCGCCGGTCGTTAAACCTTCGATCTCCCTCTCCGTCGAAGTGCCGGCGGAGAACAATCCATCGAAGGAAAGATTGAGATAGCTGCGCTGGCCTCCCGACAGAGTGATCGGGTCGCTCGGCCGCCAGTGACTCCCGGCTTGGACGGCTGGGGCCACCGGGGCCGCAGGCTGGGTCTCAGGCGGAGTGCCCGCGGGCGGCGCGGCGTTCGTTTGGAGATTTTCGATTTGTTTCCTGAGCGCTTCGATCTGGCGCTGTTGCTCGCGCTGGATGCGCTCGAAGTTTTGCTGCATGTTCTGCAACTGCTTTTTCAGTTGCTCCAATTGATCTGTCTTCTGGGCCTGGAGCGGCATCGCGCTCAGGCAAAGGGCAGAAGACCACCCTAAAAGATTCCTCAGGTTCATGTTTCTTCAATCAGGTTGCATGCGCCCGCGCGCGTTCGGCGGGGCGCAACTCAAAACGAAATGACTTCGGCCTGCCAGGGGCTAGCCGACCGACGCACGGGAAGAAACCGCCGCGGGCGGAGCGCGGCTCGACGAAAGGCTGTGTGGCACCGCCGGAATGAAGACAGACTCAAGATGCGGGGCAAGCACCCAGACCGCTTCCGCAGGCCGGACCCGAATGACTTCCGGCTCGTTGAAGTGGAGCTTGCCCTGGCTAAGAAGCGTGACGACGCATTGATGCTTGGGGCTCTTGGCGTCGGGGTGTGTTTCCTCGTGAAGGGCCGGTGAAGCAGCGAGGATCGTCGTTCTAACCCAGAGGAACAACAGCAGTCCTACCAGGCTGGGTTTGCCCAGGCTGCGCAAACAACGCAATTTTGAACGCGGCTTCACGACGGCACGCACTCAACCAAGCGCGCCGGGACTTTGCAAGTGTTCTCTTTGGACGGGGAAAAGTTGAAAGAGTTGAGAGCCGTTTGAGTGGGAGAGGGGAGGTGAGGCTCCCGCCGAGCCTCAGCGGTGTGAAGGGGAAACCGTCTTTCTGCAACCCAAAACTCGAAACCCGAAACCCGAAACCGATCACCTACTTCAGCAGCGCCTTGATCTCTTTCTCGAATTGGCTCTTGGCGACAAAACCTACGTGCTTGTGGATAATCTTTCCTTCCCGGTCGATAACGAAGGTCGTGGGAATCGCATCGACACCGCCGAACAATTTGGCCGTCTTGCCGTTGTCCATCACGATGGGATAATTGATCTGATACTTCTTCATGAACGGCTTCACGACTTTCGGGCCTTGATCGTCGAGCGAGATGCCCACGATGACCAGACCGTCTTTGCCGTATTGGTTCTGAAGCTCGACGAATCCGGGGATCTCCTGGCGGCATGGGGCGCACCACGTCGCCCAGAAATCCAGCACCACGACTTTCCCCTTGAAGTCGGAGGACTTGACGGTCTTCCCGTCCACATCCTTGAGTTCCCAGGCGGGAGCGGTCTTCTGGGAGGAGCTTTCCGCTCCGCGCAAAAGACTCGGCATCGAGATCGCAACGCTGGCCAGCAGGATTGGGAGAGTGAGAAGTCGGAGAAACACTTTCATAGTAGTCGATTTGACCTGTTTCATTGCAAAGTTTAGACGGTCGAGCAAGGGATTTATTCCCCGCACCCGCCC
>Ga0233424_10000276_pt1 | contig 70080 bp, 59 predicted proteins | sample Watercolumn_Towu_FD_181011 | JGI IMG/M metagenome (GOLD analysis project Ga0233424, IMG submission 181011) | Freshwater microbial communities from Lake Towuti, South Sulawesi, Indonesia - Watercolumn_Towuti2014_125_MG | ecosystem: Environmental > Aquatic > Freshwater > Lake | place: Indonesia... | reverse complement strand
TTGAAGTCCAGGTAGAACCGGAAATCCGGCAGCCCCGTCACCGGGTCGAACAGGACCACGGGCGGGCGCGGGTTGTAGAAGAGGTTCCCGATCGTCGCCAGCAGGTCGTTCTGGTTGAGGACCGCGCTGTAATTGACGGACGTGTAGTTGTTGACCGGGATGGGGCTGAGCTGCGCGAAGTTGATGAAGTTGGTCGAGACGATGAGCCCGTAGTTTGCCTTGTCGCCCGTGGCGAGCATCTTGGCGACGACCTCCGCGAGCGCGCGGTTGTAGCCGGTGACGGCGAGGTGGTAGGCGTCGTAGGCGCTGCCCTGCACGATGACCGACGTGCGCTCGCGACGTGAAATCGTGAGGAAGGCGACGGCCAGGAACGTGACGACCGAAAGCATGATCAGCGTCACGATGAGCGCGACGGCGCGGCGCGAGGTCTGGAAGCGCGTCTTCATTGCGGCGTGGCCCGCACGGGGATGAGCGTGCGGAAGAAATGGACGTGGGCACCTCGCGAGGCGAGGTAGTTGGACGCGGCCACGGCCGACAGGCCGCGCGCCTCGTTGTAAACGGGGGTCTCGAGGAAGCCGATTTCCAGCTCGACGACCGACGGCGAGTCCGTGCCGCGGAAGGTGACGTTCGTGCCCGCCATCGGCAGGCCGTTGGACAACACGCGCAGCGTCAGGTGCACCACGCCATCCGCCACGCGCTGGAAGTAATTCGTCATCCCCATCGAGGGCGGCGTGATGTAATCGCGCAGGAACACCATGTTCGAGTTCGCGCGCGTGGAGTTGGTGAAGAAGCGGTAGAGCGTGCCGACGCCATTGGTCACGGGCAGCAGCGCGTTGGCCGGGTCGGCAACGCGGTAGCCGATGGCCGACCAGTTCCTGGGAGTCACCTGCTCGCTCGAGTCGAAGCCGAGGAAGAAGATGTCGTGCAGTTCGCTGATGAGCGGCGGCCCGCCTGCCGCGCCGCCGCCGAGGCGCACCGCGTTCGTCGAGTAGGTCACGGTGTCAATCCAGACGTTGGTGATGAACGGCGCGGGGTTGAGCGGCGAACCCGCCGGCGCCATCGTCTCAAGCTCGCGACGGATCATGTCGAGACAGGCGCGGCCGTTCTCCGTCAGGTCGCCCGCCACGATGCTGCCGCGCATGAGCCGCTGCGTGCGCGAGAACATCTGGTAGAGCGCAAGGATGATGAGCATCGTCAGGCTCACGGCGATGAGCAGTTCCAGCAGCGTCACCGCGCGGGCGCGCGCCGGCTCCGGACGGGATGGAAGGCGCGCGGTGTTCATGGGCCGAAGAAGGCGCCCGGCACGAAGTTGTAGAGCGCGTTGGTGTCCTGGATGAGCGCGCCGCTGACCAGCCTGCGGACCGTCAGCCGGCCGTTGCCGAGCGTGTAGTTGGTGCCGTCGCCGAACACGGGCCAGCGGAAATGCAGCCGCACATCGAACAGGTTGTTCGTCAGGTAGCGCGCGTAGTTCGTGTAGCCGGCAAGCGTCGAGGTGTAATCAGCCACCGGGGAAATCTCCGTCGTGACGAGATACGTGAACGCCACCCCGTTGGTGCCCGCCGCGCGGTCGGCCAGCGACGAACTGAACGAGCGGAAGCGGCCGAACGCCGAGTTGCCGCCCAGTTGCGGCATCGAGAGGTAGCTCACGATGCGGTCCGGCGAGAGATTGCCGTTGGTGAACGAGGGTGTCTGTGTGCCCTGGTGGACGCCCGCGATGGTCACGTCGAGGAAATCCATGTTCGTGGCAAGGATGACGAAACTCGCGCTGTTGGTGCCGCTCAGGATCGCCTCGAGGAAGAAGTTCGCGTCGTGCGCGATGATGGTGTCCTCGCGGTTCTCGCGCTGGACGTTGATGCCCGTGGGCAGCACGCCCAGGATGGCCACGAGCGCGAACGCGACAATCGCGATGCTCACGGCGACCTCGATCATCGTGAAGGCCAGCTCACCGCGGCGCACAGGGCGCGCCAGATCGGAACTCATGTCGCGGCACGGGTTCATGGGATTTCGGGCCGCTCGACCTTCACGCGGCCGGTCAACCAGTTGATGCGCACCCGGGTGAAGTTGTTGGTCCAGTTCCCGGCCGGGTTCTCGATGATGTCCGGGTCGGTCACCTGGTTGGTCTCGCCGGTGGCGTCCTTGAACACGAACACGGTGCCGAGTGTGAGCGAGATGGAGATGTCCGCGTCGCGCCCTCTCAGGCGGCCGTTGCCGTCGAACGCCAGATACGGGAGCGCGTAGCGAATCGCGCTGGCCGAATGCGGCACTGGAAACGTCTCTGTGGGGGGGGTGGGGATGGGGATGTTGAAGAAGTTGGTCGTAGCCGTGGCGACGTTCGTGAAAATGGCCGGCGGGAAGAACGTGCCGTCGGGCAGCGTCTTCCACTCGGTGATGTAACGCGGCGAATCGCGGCCCGGCTGGTCGCCGAGGCTGCGCTTCGTGTAAAGGGCGTAGGAGGTGAACTGGCCGCCAAGCATCGCGTTGGCCGCCGGGTTGGTCGCGAAGAAGTTGCTATGGACCGTGTTCGCCGAGATGCCGAAGGGCGCGCCGTTCCACGCCGCGCCCTGGTGCGTGAAGAACACGACATAAACGGGCGTGCGGCTGCTGATGGCGCGCAGGCGGGCGAATTGCATGTCCTCGAGAAGTTGCCGGCTCGCGGCGCTCATCACGTTGCCCTTGTTCATCCGCAGCGACGGCAGCGCGAGCGCGGCGACGATGCCGATGATGCCGATGACCACCACCATTTCCAGCAGCGTGAACGCGGCGGCGCGAAGGCGCACCGCATCGCCCGGTCGGGGCGCTCCCCTGCCCTGCCCTGCGGTCTGGCCGGTTGTGATGCGAGCGGTCATGTCACGGTTTCCAACTGACGACGTTGTCCTTGTTCAATCCTGTGTTCGCGGGGACCGTGCCGTCCACTTTCTGGTCGGGTCCGAACGACCACACCATCGCCTCGGCACGGAGCCGGAAGATGTTCGCGCCTGGCGACGGGGCCGGGGTGTTCTCGACAAGCCCGTCGTAGCCCACCGCGCCCGACTGCCGCGACACGGCCGCTTGCGAGTAAAACGCGTCCTGACACCAGCCATCGAGGTCGGTGTCGAGCGTGATGACGTAGGGATTCTCCCACGGGTCGCGCATGGTGCCATCGCCGCCGATGCCCCGCCTCTTGACTTCAAGCGCGTCCAGTATCGGCATGTCGAGGAACACGATCTTGCGCGGGTTGTAGCGAAAGCCCGTGTTGGCTGACGGCGTGAGGTTCACGTAGTTGGTCACCCCGAGCAGGATGCCCGCGACGTGGTTGTTCGATACGCCCGTGCCGAACGCCGAGGAGCCGAACGTGACGTCCGCATTCGTGGTGAACGCGATGGGATAGCGTCCGCTGTATTCCGCCCGATAGGCGTGAATGGCGTTGGCGATGGCGCGAATGTCCTGCTTCGCGGTGGCGACCTTCGCCTTGCCCTTGGCGGATGCGAGCGCAGGCAGGATCAAGCCCGCCAGCGTGGCGATGATGGCGATGACGACAAGCAGTTCGATGAGCGTGAACGCCGCGGGCGCTCCGCGACGCGAGGTGGAGTGCGAGGGTTTCATGAGGGTGGTGTGCTGGGGAAACGCTGATTTTACCGCGAACCCCGACTCCGAGTCGCGGCAAGGACGAAGGACGAAGGACGAAGGACGAAGGAATGACGAAGCCCGAAGCTCGAATGTTGAACTCCCGTGCCCGCAGCCCCGATTCGGAGCCCCGACTCGGAGTCGGGGTTCGTCATTCGAGCTTCGTCATTCGTCATTTGCTGATTGGTGTGCATTCGTGTCCATTCGTGGTTGCCCCGACTCGGAGTCGGGGTTCAGCGCTTCCTCAGTTGTCAATCCGCTGCTGCTTGCCCTTGATGATGATGTCGGCCCAAAGGTCGTAGGTGGCGGGGTTGCGGCGGTTGTTGGATGACGCGTCGTATTTCCAGGTGATGAGGATGGCGGGGTCAATCTGCGCCTGCTTCGGCGCAGTCAGCAGCGAAACATCCCGGCCGGCGATGTTGACCGACCGATAGTCGTCGGACTTGATCTCGGCGAAGTAGGACTTGAGCCGCGCACCGGGCAGCGCGGAGTTCACGATGCCGAATGTGCCGAACACCGTCCACAGGTCGTTCGAATTCAGGTTCACCGACGGCACGAGCGGCGACGTGAAGGTCGCATTGGCGGGGGTGACGAGGTTGTTGGTGAACACCACACCGGTCAGCTCGTAGAAAAGCGTGTTGGTGCCCGGATTGTTCGGGTTATCCGGCGGATACGAGCCACGGTCGTTCCGGTAGGACTCGATCATGGTGACGACCTGCGCCCGCTTTGCCCGGGTTGTGGAGATGGCCTTCTTGGGACTCATCTGGCTGATGCCGCTGATTACGAACGCCGAAAGAATGCCGATGATGGAGATGACCACGAGCAACTCGATGAGCGTGAATGCCCGACACACCGGGTCGCCGGACCGGGACGGCACACGACGGGGCGGATTGCCTTGGAAGGCCGTGTTCATCGTTCCCTCAATTCCTCCTCCATGCGCTCGCTGAGCCATTGCTTGATCATGCTCTGGTAGTTGAGGTAGCGCGAGCGAGCGAGCCGCTTGATGCGCGAGAGCATCCGCGGGTCAATGCGCAGCGTGATGGTGACCGACTCGGTGGCCTCCGAGGGGTCCGCGACCGAGGCGTCCATGAGGCGCAAGTCCAGGCGCGTCCGACGCCAAAATTCCGCCTCCTCCTGTTCACTCTCGAAATGCGGCACGTCCTCCCATCGGGAAAGCACGTCAAGCGGGCTGGACTTCTCCGCAACGACCGGGGCGCGCTCAAGACTTGGGGTGAGGGTTCGCATCAGGCCTCCTTTTGCGCGAGCAACTGGTTCTGCCGGCGCTGGTAGAAGAACAAATCCTCCGGCTCGAACTCGCGCGCGCTCAACACGCGGACCTGACGGCCATTGGTCCGATACACGCTGAAGATGCCGAGTCCCGCCGAAGTCCGCCCGAGATTGAAGAACCGTGCCCGGTCCGAGTATTGGCCGGAGTCGGGCAGCAGGCGCACAACGAACGGATCCTCGAACGACTCCTCGATTGCGCCAGTGGCCAGTCCCCTGACGGCCTTGAACGGCGGGTTGTTCCAATCAAAGTCCATCGCGCACTCTCGTCACTCCATCGCCCATGCAATGTGATTACAATGTATTTACCGCATCCAGACGACGCGGGCAATCGGGTCTTCACCTGAGGGCTTAACCCGAACTCCGAAGCCGACTGGGGAGCGCGCCCGCCCCGGGCGCATTTTTCCGCGCCCGCGCGGAAAAATCGGCGCGCACGAAAGGGTCCCGAAAGTTCGTTGGCCGCACCTGCGTTCGGGGCTGGACGCGAGGGCGCGTCCAGCCACGCGCGGGACGCGTGTGCTCCCCCTGCTTCGGAGTTCGGGCTTAACGCGAACAGCCGCCGGTTGCCCGGCGGCTGTCGTGAAACCAAGCCTCGACGGATGGATCAACCATCCTTCGCACCCTGCTTTTGGGCGGGGCCGGAGCCGCTGTCGTCGCCAATGCTGTCCATGATGGCGATCAGCGGGAGGAACATGGCAATGACGATGGAGCCGACGATGACGGCGAGGAACACAATCATGATGGGCTCGAGCAGCGAGGTCATGGCGGACACGGCATTGTCCACCTCTTCGTCGTAGTTGTCGGCCACCTTCATCAACATTTCGGGGAGCGCGCCGGTCTGCTCGCCTACGTCCACCATGCTGATGACCATTGGCGGAAACACACGGGAGGCCTCGAGGGGCGCGGTGATGGTCTCGCCTTCCTTCACGCTTTCATGGACGGCCTGCACCGCGTTCGCCACGATGACGTTGCCCGAAGTTTCCCTGACGATGCTCAAGGCCTGCAAGATCGGCACGCCGGAGCTGACGAGCGTGCCCAGCGTGCGGGTGAAACGCGAGATGGCCACCTTGCTGATGACCGGGCCCATGACGGGCATGATGAGCTTGAACTTGTCGAAGATCCGCCGACCAATCTTCGTTCGCACGAACAGCTTGAAGGTGATGACCACGCCCGCAATGATCCCAAGCGTGCCAAGGATGTTGTCCTTGATCATGTGCGCGATGTTGAGCACCAGCGTGGTAAAGCCCGGCATCGGCTGCCCATTGAGCAGGTCCTTGAAGATTTCCTCGAACTTCGGGACGACGAACACCATCAGCACACCGACAATGGCGACGGCCACCGTGAGCACGGCGACGGGATAGAACATCGCTGCGATGACCTTGCCCTTGATTTTCTGGGCCTTTTCCTGGAACTCGGCGAGGCGGTTGAGGACCACTTCGAGCACGCCACCGAGTTCGCCCGCCTTGACCATGTTCACGAACAGCCGGTTGAACGTCTTCGGGTGAAGCGCGAGCGCCTCGGAGAATGTGCTGCCGCCCTCGATCGAGGTCGCCAACTGCCCGAGGATGTCCTTCAGCGTGGCGTCCTTCTCCTGCTTCTGGAGCACCAGCAGCCCTCGGAGCAACGGCAGGCCGGCGTCAATCAGCGTCGCGAGCTGCCGCGTGAACGTGCACAGGACCTTCGGCTTCACCTTGCCGTAAAGGCCGGGAATCTTGATGTTGAAGTTGAGGTCCAGCCCCTTCTTGGCGCCCTTCTTGGCGGCGGGCTTGGCCTTCGCGTCGGCCTTCTTGTCCTTGTCCTTCTCCTTGTCGTCCTTCTTCTTGTCCGACTCGGTGACCTTGGTCGGGAAGTAGCCCATCTCCTTGAGGCGGCTGAGCGCTTCGCTCTGCGTGGAGACGTCGAGTGTGCCCTTGGTTTCCTTGCCCTTGGCGTCAAGGGCGGTGTAGTTAAAGGTCGGCATGGGATCGGGCGGTTAGGTGTATTTGATGACTTCTTCCACTGTCGTGCTTCCGTCGAAGATGCAGCGCAAGCCGTCCTCGCGCAAGGTGGTCATGCCCAGCTCGATGGCCTTCTGGCGCAAGACCACCGCCGGCGCGCGCTCGTTGATCATATTGCGCAGGGTCTCGCTGATGGCCAGCAGCTCGAAGATGCCCTTGCGGCCCTTGTAGCCCGTGTCGTTGCAATCCGCGCAACCGCGCCCGTAGTAGAACGTCTTGTCGCCGACGTCGTAGGCCGAGAGGTTGAGCTGCGCGAGCTGGCTTTCCGTGGGCTCGAAGGGCGACCGGCACTTCTGGCAGATGGTGCGCACGAGACGTTGCGCGAGCACGCCGAGGATGGTGGATGAAATGAGAAACGGCTCCACTCCCATGTCCACCATGCGGGTGACCGCGCCGGGCGCGTCGTTCGTGTGGAGCGTGGTCAGCACCAAGTGGCCAGTGAGCGAGGATTGCACCGCGATTTGCGCAGTCTCGAGGTCGCGCATTTCCCCGAGCATGATGATGTCCGGGTCCTGCCGCAGGAAGGCGCGCAGCGCCTTGGCGAACGTGAGCCCTTGCGCTTCGTTGACCTGCACCTGCATCACGCCTTCCAAGTCGTATTCGACGGGGTCCTCGGACGTGAGCAGCTTGCTGTCGAGCGCATTCACTTTTTTCAGGCACGCATACAGGGTCGTGGTCTTCCCGCAACCGGTCGGCCCGGTGACGATGAAGATGCCGTTGGGCTGGCTGATCATGTCCACGGTGGGCCGGTAAATCGGCTCGGGCAGGCCGATGCTCTCCAGTTCGAGGTTCACCGAGGAGCGGTCGAGCACGCGCAACACGACCGATTCGCCAAACCGCGTTGGCAGCGTCGAGACACGCAGGTCAATGCGCTTGCCGCCGAGCGTCATGGAAATGCGCCCGTCCTGCGGCATGCGCCTTTCCGAGATGTTCATATTGGCCAAAATCTTGATGCGCGAGGTCACCGGCAGGCCGAGATATTTCGGTGGCGGCGCCATTTCGTAGAGGGCGCCGTCCACGCGGTAGCGGATCTTGAACTCGTCCTCGAACGGCTCGAAGTGGATGTCGCTCGCGCGGTCCTGCACGGCTTGGAAGAGCACGAGGTTGACGAAGCGGATGATGGGCGTTTCGTTGGCCATCGCCTCCAGCGCCGCCTCGGTCTGGTCGCCCGTGGCCGCCTGCTCGACTTCCTTGACGAGGTCCTCGCCCCCGCCTCCAAGCTCCATGAGGATCTCATCAAAGCTCTCCGCCTGCTCGGCGTAATGCTTGTTGAGGGCGGTGACGATTTGAGTCGGGTCGGCGACGACCGGGATGATCTCCTTGTGAACGATGAACGCCAGCTCGTCGCTCTGCTGCGGGTTCATCGGGTCCGCGAAAGCGACCTTGAGCGAATTGCCGGTCAACTCGATGGGAAGGCACTGATACATGCGCGCTGTCGCCGGCGGCACGGACTTGATGACCTCGGGCGCGAGTTCGAGTTCATGGACGTTGCGGACGACCTCGGTGGCGAGGTGCTCGGCCATCATCTGCAACTGGCCGTCCAAGTCGAGAATCTGCCGCTCGATGAGGATGGTGCCGATCGTCTTGCCCGAACGCTGGTTCTCCTGCATCAACTCCTCGATCTGGAGGTCGTCAATGAGCTGCTGGTCGCGGATGAGCGCGAGCAACGGGTCGGTGACGTTGGCGGACATGGCGTGTTACTTCTCGGACGCTTTCTCGGCGTCAATTTCCTGCAGCTTCTGCAAGATGGACTGCGAATCGTTGCAGCGGTTGATGCAATCGTCGCGGGAGATGCGCCCGGCCTTGTATTTGTCGAGCAGGTTCTGGTCGAGGGTGATCATGCCATACTTGGCGCCCGTCTGCTGGTCGGAGGCGATGCGGAAGGTCTTGTTGTCGCGGATGAGCGCATTGATGGACGGGGTGTTCACCATGATGTCGTGGACGGCGACGCGGCCGGGCTTGTCGCACGTGGCGACGAGGATTTGCGCGATGACCGCCTGCAACACGGTGGAAAGCTGGATGCGAATGGTCTCCTGCTGCTGCATCGGAAAGGCGTTCACGATGCGGTCGATCGTCTTGGCCGCGGAGTTGGTGTGCAGTGTGCCGAACACAAGGTGGCCCGTCTCGGCGGCGGTCACGGCGGCCTCGATGGTCTCCAAGTCGCGCAACTCGCCCACGAGAATCACGTCCGGGTCCTGGCGCAGCGCGCGCCGCAGGGCCTCCGCGAAGCTGGGCACGTCAATGTGCACCTCGCGCTGCGTCACGACCGCCTTCTTGTGCTTGTGGTAGAACTCGATCGGGTCCTCGATGGTGATGATGTGGGCGTCGCCTCGGGACTCGTTGAGGATGTTGATCATCGAGGCCAGCGTGGTGGATTTGCCCGAGCCGGTCGGCCCGGTCACGAGGATCATCCCGCGCGGCTTGTTCAGCAGCATCATCACGAAGTCGCGCGCCAGCCCGATCTGCTCGATGGTCAGGAGTTTGGTCGGGATCTGCCGCAATACGAGCGCGAAGCTGCCGCGTTCCTTGAACACGCTCACGCGGAAGCGCGCCAACTCGCCGAACGCGAACCCGAAGTCCGCGCCGCCCTTGGTGCGCACGGCCTGGATGTGGTCCTCGCCCGTGATGCTGTTCATCAATTCCTCGGTGTCCTCGGGCGTGAGGGCGGGGCCTTGGACGCGCTCGAGTTCGCCGTGCGACCGGATGCACGGCGGGATGCCCACGCGGATGTGCAGGTCGGACGCGCCTTCGCTCACCACCAACTGCAGCAAGTCTGACATCGAATAGGACATGGCGTGGTCGGCTACGGGTTAATGGTCGGACGTGGTGGCCTTGATGACCTCGTCGGAGGTCGTCATACCGGCGACGACCTTGCGCGCGCCGTCGTCGCGCAGCGAGCGCATTCCCATCTCCAGCGCGCGTGCGCGCAGCACCGAGGCGGGCACCTTTTCGTAGATGAGTTTCCGCGCGTGGTCGTCAATGATGAAGATCTCGAAGATGCCGAAGCGGCCGCGGTGCCCGGTCTTGTTGCAGTCCTTGCAGCCCGCGCCCTTCATGAAGTTGGCGCCGCTCACCTTCTCGAGGTCAATGCCGAGCGCCTTCAGGTCCGCCTCCGACGGCACGCTGGACATCGCGCACTTCTTGCAAATCTTGCGCACGAGGCGCTGCGCCATCATCGCCCGCGCGGACGACGCCACGAGGAAGGGCTTGATGCCGATGTCAATGAGGCGCGTGACGGCGCTCGGCGCGTCGTTGGTGTGAAGCGTCGAGAAGACCAGGTGGCCGGTGAGCGAGGCGTTGATGGCGATGGACGCGGTCTCCATGTCGCGAATCTCCCCCAGCATGACGACGTTGGGGGCCTGTCGGAGCATGGCGCGCAGCGCGACGGCGAACGTGAGGCCGATAGTTTCGCTCACCTGCACCTGGTTGATGCCGCTGAGCTGATACTCGACCGGGTCCTCCACGGTGATGATCTTGCGGTCCGGCCGGTTGATGTAGTTGAGGCAGGAATACAGCGTGGTGGTCTTGCCCGAGCCGGTCGGCCCGGTCACCAGCAGGATGCCGTCGGGCAGGCCGATGAGCCGCTCGAAGGTCTGCTGGTCATCCGTGAGGAAGCCCAGTTCCGAGAGGCCGAGCCGGATGCCGGACTTGTCGAGAATACGCATGACGATGCTCTCGCCGTGGCTGCACGGGAGGCAGTTCACACGAAAGTCCAGCGGCTTGTTCGCGATGAGCATCTGGATGCGTCCGTCCTGCGGGATGCGCTTCTCCGCGATGGACATGCCAGACTGGATCTTGAGGCGGCTGACGATTGAATTCTGCAGCCGCTTGGGCGGGCTCTGGACTTCCTGCAAGCAACCGTCCACGCGATAGCGGATGCGCAGCCGCTTTTCCATCGGCTCGATGTGTATGTCGGACGCGCGCATCTTGAACGCCTCGATGATGATCGTGTTGACCAACTTGACGAGCGGCGCGTCTGAATCCACGTCTTCGTCTTCCTGGAACGTGTTCCCGCCCTTGCCGATGTCACCCAACTCGATGTCGCCCTGCGTGAAGTGCGTGAGCATCTCCGCCACCTGGTTTTCGCCCGCGCCGTAGTAGCGGTTGATGGCGGACTCGATCTGGTCCTCGGGCGCCACGCGGTAGTCGAACTGCTCCTTCTTGAGCAGGTGCTGGAGCGTGTCAATCTTGTCCAAGTCCGACGGGTCGCTTAACGCCACCGTGATGCTGTGCTGGTCCGCAAAGACGGGCACGACGTTGTATTTTTTGGCGATGTTGCGCGGGACGGCCGTGATGAGTTCGTCGTCGAGGCGCAGGTCGCTCAAGTCAATGAACTCCGCGCCAAACTGGATGGCGCGCGCGCGGGTGATGTCCAGCAAGGTGAGGTATTTCTTGGCGACCAACTGGTCCACCAAGCCTTCGCCCCGTTCCGCTGCGGCCGCCTCCTCGGCCCGCACCTCCGTGAGTTGCTCGTCGGTGACGAGCCCCATGTCGGTGAGAATCTCGATCAGATTGTCGTCTTTGACCGGCACAACGTGTCTCGCCCGGGCGGGTTCGGTTGGAAATCCTTCGGCACTCTAGCCAGTGGCCCTGCAAAGTCAAACCTCACGATACCGCCACGAGTTGGCGTGAGCGTAACCACCGCTGTCGCCGCGGCCAATACGGAAAAACCACGAACGGCCCAGCCACGAGTGCCCGCTACTGCCGCTCGTATTCCCCCTTGCCCGTGCGCTTGAGCACGGTGAACCCCGCCTTCTTCGCGTCCGACACCGACACGGGCTTCATCAGCTTGGGCGTGTTGAAACTTGAGATGACCTTGCGCACCGGCTTGCGGCAGGCCGGGCACTTCACCAGCGGCGGCGCGCTCAACGGTCGGCGCAGCGTGAACCGCCCGCCGCACGCCTTGCACTCGCCGTCGCACAGTTCGTATTCGTAAATCGGCATCGTCGCGCCTCCCGGTCGCTATTCCGCAACGCACCCGGCGAACCCCGCCCGGATGCCCGCCTCATCGAGGTCCTTGCCGATGAAGACCAGTTGGTTCACCCGCCGTTCGCCTGATTCCCAAAACCGGTCCGGCTTCGCGTCGAACATCATCTGCACTCCCTGAAAGACCACCCGCTTCGCCTGCCCCTTGATGTGCAGGATGCCCTTGCTGCGATACAAATCTCCGCCCTTCTCCACCAACAACCCCGACAACCACTTCTCCGTCCTCTTCAAATCCAGCGCCCGCTCCTCCGCGATGTAAAACGACTTCACGCTCTCGTCGTGGAAATGTTCCCGCGGCTCGCCGTGCCCCGGCCCGTGATGATGATGCCCGCCCGGCCCGTGGTCGTGGTCGCAATGCTCGTCGCACTCGTGCGCGTGCCCGTGGTCGTGGTCGTGCTCCTCGTGCACTTCGAGCGGCGCGCCCAAGTCGCGCGCCTTCACGCCGAGCACTTGATGCGCGTGCACCTGTGCGTGACGCGTGCGATGCACCTTCGCCAGCGGGTTCATCCGCCGGATGCGCGACTCCACCCGCTCCAAGTCCGGCGCCGGGACAAGGTCCGTCTTGTTCAGCAGCACCACGTCGGCAAACGCAATCTGCGCCGTCGCCTCGCGCGCGGCGGCCAGTTCCTTCTCCAGATGCTTCGCGTCCGCCACCGTCACGATGGCGTCAAGCCGGATGCGCTCCGCGAGTTCCGGCAGCAGGAACGTGTGCGCAATCGGGCTCGGGTCCGCCAGCCCCGTCGTCTCCACGAGGATGTAATCGAACCGCTTCTGCTTCTGGAACAACTCCGCGATGCTCTTGACCAGGTCGCCGCGCATCCGGCAACACAGGCAGCCGTTGTTCAACTCCACGATCTCCTCGTCCACGCCCACCACGAGCTGGTTGTCAATCGAGATGGCGCCGAACTCGTTGATGATGATCGCGCACTTGAACCCGTGCGGCTGCGACAGCAGGTGATTCAACAACGTCGTCTTGCCCGCGCCGAGGAACCCCGTGAGCACCGTGACCGGAACCGCTTCGTTCGTCTTCATCCGCGGGCACCCTACCAGATTCCCCGCGCGAATTGAATCCGCATCACGCGGACCCTCTCCCAGCGGGAGCCAGGTAAGAGACGACGTGAGGAGTCTCTGACATGCGCGGGAGAAAGTTGGAGACTCGTCACCTCGTCTCTACGGGGAGGCCCCGACTCCGGGTCGGGGCTGGACAGCACCCCGCCGATTGGCTCCAATGCCGACACACGAATCAGGCGACAAAAGGCCGAGCCCGACTGCCGCTCACCTAAATGTTAGGCCACACTCGCACCTCACACCAAATCCATGCACTGCTACTATCACCAAGACAGAGAGGCGGTCGGCGGCTGCAAGTCGTGCGGCAAGGGCTTGTGCCATGATTGCGCCGCAGACCTTGGCAAAGGCTTGGCGTGTCGCGGACGTTGCGAGGCCGACGTTCAGGCGGTCATCGCGTTGGTTGACCGTAACATCAAGCTCGCGCCCACGACTTCGCGGCTCATTGAGTCAGGTTACGGCATGAGGTCGAGCGCGGCCACGTTCTACCTTGTCATGGGTGTCATCTTCGTCGCTTGGGGTCTTCAGGACACAGAGCGTTTCAGTTTCATCATCATTCTCGGCGTTTGCTTCTTGGCCTATGGCGGCTACGGCTTTCTGCAGGCGCGGAGATTGGCCAGAGAGAGACAGCAGACATGACCGTGCGGCCTAACTGTTGATCCTCGACAGCTTGTCCGCAGGGTTGGGGAGCCTGAAGACGGCGAGCAAGTCGTCGAGTCCGGGGTTGCGGCTTGGCATTGGAAGTTGAGCGTTGAGTGTTGAGCGTTGGATGTTCCCGGTTCGTTTTTCCATGGACAACTCTCCTGCCCTGCACCGTTGCGCGTGGCCGAGGGACGCGCTGAACATCGCCTATCACGACACGGAGTGGGGCGTGCCGCAGCATGATGACCGGAGGTTGTTCGAGCATCTCGTGCTCGGCGGGGCGCAGGCGGGGTTGAGCTGGGCCATCGTGCTGCGCAAGCGCGACGCGTATCGCAAGGCGTTCGCGGGCTTCGACCCGGTGAAGGTGGCGCGGTTCGATGCGCGCAAGCGGGCCGCGCTGCTGGGGAATCCCGGCATCGTGCGCAACCGGCAGAAGGTCGAGTCGGCGGTGCGCAACGCACGCGCGTTCGTGGTGGTGCAGGAGGAATTCGGCAGCTTCGACTCGTGGCTGTGGCGCTTCGTGGACGGCAAGCCCATCGTGAACCGCCGGAAGTCGCTTCGCGAAGTGCCCGCGCGCACGACGCTCTCGGACAAGATCAGCGACGAACTCAAGGCGCGCGGGTTCAACTTCGTCGGCACGACCATCGTTTATGCCGTGCTGCAAGCGGTCGGCGTGGTGAACGACCACACGGTGGATTGTTTCCGGCACCGCGAACTCGCGGGGTGAATCCTCAACTCGTGCTCGTCCTCATCCTCGATTCCCCCTTCCCATACTTCACTCCGAACCGGATCGAGGACGAGGACGAGGACGACGCCTGGCGCGCGTCACTTCGCGAGGTTGTAGCATACCAGCCGGTCCTCGTTGCGCAGGTAGAGGCGCTTGTTCGCCAGCACCGGCGCGGCCCAGCACGGGTAGCCGAGCATCGGCACTTGGAAGGACGAAATCTCCTCCGCCTTCGCCGGGCTTGGCTTGAACAGCGCGAGCTTGCCGCCCTCCCCGAGCACGATGAGCTTGCCGTCCGCGAGAATCGCCGAGCCGCGTCCATAAACCGCGGGTTGCGCGCGCGGCGCGTGGCCGGGCCAGCTTTCGTCGCGGCTCCACTTGAGCCTGCCGGTCTTGAACTCGACGCAGCGGAGGGTCGCGTCCGGTTCGTTGCGGCCGCTGAACGCATACACGTGGCCGTCATGCAGCACGGGCGTGTTCCAATGCACCTCGAGCACCGGCGCCTTCCACTCGCCGGTGGCGGGATTGCGGTCGGCGATGTCGAAGGGATGCCGCGCGGGGTCCTTCCAGGCTTCCTCGAAGGATTTGCCGTCGGGCTTCACGCGCAACAGCACCGCGCCGCTGCGGTAATACGCCGCGGAGATGAGAATCAAATCGCCCTGCACGACGGGGTTCATCGCGTTCACGGAGTCGTTCGCGAGCGATTGGAACCAGCGGACGAAGTTCACCGCGCCGTCGTCCGGGTTGAGCGAGACCAAGCCCTGCCGCATCACGCAAAGCAGGTGGCGCCTGCCGTGAATCGTCGCGGCGACGGGCGAAGCGTAGCTCGCCAGCTTCTCGAATCCCGTCCACTGATACGGCGCTTCCGCGCGCCAGCCGAGCGTGATGACGCCTTCCCAAGATTTCTTGCCGACGTTTTCCCACAGCGTCTTGCCCGTGTCCGGGTCGAGCGCGACCACCCCGGAATTGGGCTGCCCGCCGACCATGACGATGAGCTTGCCGCCCTCGATAATCGGTGTGCTGCCGACGCCGAAGAACGCATCGGGCACGCGCCAATCCTTCGCCGTGTCGCGCATCCAGATGGTCCTGCCCGTCGCGAGGTCGGCGCAAAGGAGCCCGCCCTCGGCGCCAAAGGTGAAGCAGCGATTGGTCGTGAGCAGCGGCGCGCAGCGGGGGCCATTGTTGTAGCCGAACGGGTCCGTGTAGCGGCTCGGATACGCGTTCGTCCACGCGGTCTTGCCCGACGCGGCGTTGGCGCACTCGACGATTTCCAAGTCGCCGATGCGATGAAAGAACACAAGCCGTTCGCCCCGCACGCTGGGCGCGGCGTAGCCGGTGCCGATCTTGCGCTCCCACGACAGCGGCGGTCCTTTCCCGGGCCACTTCTCAAGCAGGCCCGTCTCCGGCGAGGTGTTGTCCCCGCGCGGACCGAGGAACTGCGGCCAGTCCTGCGCGCCCGCCGCGCCCGCGCCGAGCATCACCGAAGCCGCGATGCTGCGGGTCAGCTTCGCAAGAAAGCCCGGACAGCGTGAACTCATACAACGAGCTTCGGCGAACAAGTCGAGTGCCGCAAGCCTTCGCCGCGTGGACACGCTCTCCCGCCTCTGCCATCCTCGCGCCGTTCATGCGCGACCTGCCCGAACCGCTTCAACAGGTTGATCGCACCTGCGTCATGTGGCGCGGGCGCACGCTCGCTTACTTCGGCGGATGCGATTACTTCCGGCTGTCGAGTCACCCGGCGGTTGTTCGTGCGCTGCGGGAAGCGGCAACTGAATTTGGCCTGAATGTCGCCGCGTCGCGCAAGACGACGGGCAATCACGAACTCCACGAGCGCCTCGAACGCGAACTGGCCCGTTTCTTCGGCGCGGAGAAGGCCGTGCTGCTTCCAAACGGCTACGTGACGAACTTCGCCGTCGCGCAGGCGCTCGAAGGCGAGTTCACGCACGTGCTCGTGGACGAGCGCGCGCACGCGAGCTTGCAGGACGCCACGGTCGTGTTTGTTGCGAAGCGGATCGCGTTTCGCCATCGGGACGCCAGCGACCTTGCGCGTGTGTTGCAGCGCATCGGCAGGCGCGCCCGGGTGATGTTGCTCACAGATGGGCTCTTCGCTCACGACGGTTCCATCGCGCCGCTCGCGCAATATCTCGAAGCGCTTCCCCGCTCCGCGCGCGTGCTCGTGGACGACGCGCACGGTGCCGGCGTGCTCGGCAGGCGCGGGCGCGGCACGCCGGAGCACGAGGGAGTCGGACGCGAGCGCGTCATTCAGACCGTGACGTTGAGCAAGGCGTTCGGGGGTTATGGCGGCGCAGTGCTCGCTCCGCGTGAAGTGATTGCGCGCATCGTCGAGCGCAGCCGGCTTTTCACCGGCTCCACCCCGCTGCCCCTTCCGCTTGCGGCGGCGGCGTTGGCGTCGCTGGAAATTCTGCGCTCGGACACATCGCTCCGGCGCAGGCTGGAACACGCCGCTTTCGGCGTGAAGAAACTGCTTCGCACCGCGCTGCCGGACTTGCCGGACAACCCGAGCCCGATTCTCGCTGTCACGCCCGCGAACGAGCGCCACGCGAGCCGGCTCAAGCGCGTCCTGCTGCGAGCCGCGATTTTTCCAAGCTTCATCCAGTATCCCGGCGGACCGGAGAGCGGCTACTTCAGGTTCGCCCTCTCGTCCGAGCACACGGCCGGACAGCTCGCGGCGCTCGCGCGCGTGCTCCACTACCACGGCCGACACGTGGAGGCGCACTGACCATGGCCGCCGACACGATCGAGTTTTTCAACCGCTACTCGCGCCGCGTCGAGGTCGAGAACATCTACGGGCTCGGATGGATGCGGTTCATCTACGGCAATCCGCTCGGCAAGCTCACGCTCGAACTCGTCGCCAAGCGCGCGTTTTTCTCGCGCTGGTATGGGGCGCGCATGGCCAAGCCCGCAAGCCGGATGCGCATCGCCCCATTCATCACTGCATACGAGCTCGATGCCGCCGAGTTCGTGAAGCGGCCCGGGGAGTTCACGTCGTTCAACGACTTCTTCATCCGCGCGCTCAAGCCCTCCGCCCGGCCGGTTGACCCCGCGCCCGAGGCTGTCGTATTCCCCGCGGACGGACGTCACCTCGGCTTGCAGGACATCTCGCGCCCGGACGCCATCTTCGTGAAAGGCCAGCGGTTCGATTTGGCGACGCTGCTCGGCGACGCCGCGCTCGCCGGGCGGTTCCGAGAGGGCGCGGCGGTGATGTCGCGGTTGTGTCCGGTGGATTATCACCGGTTCCACTTCCCCGCGTCGGGCGTGCCGGGCGAGCCGCGGCTCATCAACGGCCCGCTCTACTCCGTCAGCCCCATCGCGCTGCGCCGCAACATCGGCTACCTCTTCCAAAACAAGCGGATGCTCACGCGGCTCGACACGCCCGACATTGGGCTGGTGCTCATTCTGGAAATCGGTGCGACGAACGTCGGCTCGATTGTGGAAAGTTACAGACCCGGCCAGCCCGTGCCAAAGGGCGCGGAGAAGGGCCGCTTCGAATTCGGCGGCAGCTCGATGGTCACGCTGTTCGAGCGCGGTCGCGTGAAGCTCGCGGAGGACTTGCTCGAGCAGACTGCGCAGCGACGCGAACTCTACGCGCGCATGGGAGACCGCATGGGCGTGTGCGCAGCGTGACGCGCCCGAAAGCTGTTGACTCCCCTTCGCGAACGGCTACAACCAGCCCCGCTTCGGGGCGGGACGCGGTGGACGGGTTCTCGCCTCGCGCGTTTTCGGGCGGCCGGTGCCTCGGGGTCCGGCGGCGTCAACGACAGTGCGGTGGCGGGCTTATTGCCTGCATTAAGAAAACGGAAATCCGCCCGAACTACCCGAGGGGACTTGAACTCCGCCTCCGAGTCGGAGTTACTGTCTCGCGGCGACCGAACCTGAACCCGATTTGCGAGTGCGGACCCAGACACCTGAAAGCTCCCCAGCCGTGACCTTTCGCGGCCGGTTCATGCTTGCAGCCGTCCGGCCGTCCTAACCCCACGCCATGTCCGATATCTTCCCGAAGTGGACGAACAAGCTCCCGCTGATGATCGGGCTTGGGGCGGCGTTGTTCGGGGGCGCGGGCGCGTTCGGTGTCTATTACTACTCGCACCCCGCCTACACGCGCGTCGGCTACAAGCCCATCCAGCCAGTCGCCTTCTCGCACATGATTCACGCGGGCCAGCTTGGGATTGACTGCCGCTACTGCCACAACGGCGTCGAGCAATCCTGGTATTCGAACATCCCTGCCGCCAGCACCTGCATGAACTGCCACAACCAGGTGCTCAAGGACGACCCGCGCCTTGCGCTCGTCCGCGAATCCGCCGCCACCGGCAAGCCCATCCCGTGGGTGCAGATTCACAAGCTGCCGGACTACGTCTATTTCAACCACTCCGTCCACGTGAACCGCGGCGTCTCCTGCGTCGAGTGCCACGGCAAGGTCAACGAGATGGATGAAGTCTGGCACGCCAAGCCGCTGGGCATGCCCTTCTGCCTCGAATGCCACCGCGACCCGCAGGCAAAGCTCCGCCCGCCGTCCGAGGTTTACAATTTGAACTGGGAGCGACCGGCCAACTTCACCGACACGCACGGCAAGAAATTCGCCCACGACTGGAAGGTGCTCTCCTCGACGAGCTGCTCCGCCTGCCACCGATGAAATCCATCCCACCAGTCTGCCCCGAGCCGGACAACGGCGTCCAATACTGGCGCAGCCTCGACGCGCTCGAAGGCACGCCCGAGGCGCGCGCGTGGGTGGAGCGCGAGTTCAAGGACGGCGCGAGCGAACTGACCGACCCGTTCACGCGGCGCGACTTCATGCGGCTCATGTCGGCGGGCTTCGCGCTCGCGGGAGTCGGCGCGCTGACCGGCTGCCGTCGCCCGGTCGAGAAGATTTATCCTTTCGGCAAGCAGCCCGAGAACTACATCCACGGCGTCCCGCAGTTCTACGCCACGGCAATGCCCACGCGACACGGCGCGGTCCCGCTCGTCGTCAAGTCGCACGAAGGACGGCCCATCAAGGTCGAGGGCAACCGCGAGCATCCATTCAACACCGTGGCCGGACGCGCTCACGGTGGCACGGACCTTTTCGCGCAGGCTTCGCTGCTCGACCTCTACGACCCCGACCGCGCGCAGCGGTTCACCAAAGGCGGCAACCGCATCGAACGTGAAGCCGCGCTTGACCAACTTTCGCGCTTCGGCACGCAGTTCACCGCCAGCCGCGGCGCAGGCGTGGCCGTGCTCATGGAATCCTCGAGCTCGCCTTCGCGCGACCGGCTCGTGAAGTCCCTCGCCATGAAATGGCCCGAGGCCAAGTGGTTCACACACGACGCGATTGACCTCGGCGTCGGCGCGAAGGCCGCAAGCCTCGCGTTCGGCCGCAGCGTCCAACCGCACTACAAGCTCGAGAACGCGAAGGTCATCCTCTCGCTCGACAGCGACTTCATCGCGACCGAGGAGGATTCCGCGCGGCTCATCCGCGGCTTCGCGCAGGGCCGCAAGATTTCCGAGTCCGGCACCGGCAAGCAGAGCGCTTCCATGAGCCGCCTTTACGCGGTCGAGTCGCTGCTCACTCAGACCGGCGCGAACGCCGACCATCGCCTTCGCGTTCCGGCGGGGCAGGTCATCGCGGTGGCGGCGGCAATCGCGGCGGCGGTCGAGCCGGGAATGCCCGCGTTCGCGACGCTTGCGCAAAAGTGCCCATTGCCCGCCAGTGTGAAGCCCGAGTGGATTCGCGAGTGCGCCCGGGACCTCGTGGCGAACAAGGGCAAGGCGCTCGTGCTCGCCGGGCATCGCCAGCCGCTGGCCGTTCACCTCGTCGCGCACCTGCTCAACACGCTGCTCGACGCGATCGGCAGCGCCGTCGTGTTCTACCAAGCGCCTGCACGGCACTGGCCCATCGAGGACCTCGCAAACCAGCTGGGCTCCGGCGGCGTTTCCTTGCTCGTCATCCTCGGCGGCAACCCGGTGTTCACCGCGCCCGCTCAGCTCAACTTTGCCGCCGCGCTGAAGAACGCGAAGGCCATTGTCCGTCTCGGCACGCACGAAGACGAAACCTTCGCCGCGCTCGGCGCGAACGGTTGGCAGGTTCCCGCAGCGCATTATTTGGAATCGTGGGGCGATGCCCGCACGAGCGACGGCACGCTCGTGGCGGTGCAACCGCTCATCGAGCCGCTTTACGCCGGCCTGACCGAGACCGAAGTGCTCGCACGCCTCGGCGCGTCCGAGTTGCTGAAGTCGCACGACATTGCGCGCGACACCTTCCTCGCGCACTTCGTCGACCTTTGGGACGAGGACAGGTGGAAGCGATACCTGCACGACGGCTTCCTCGCGGGCTACGCGCAACCTCTGACTCGCACTCTCTCTGTCGCTAACGCCCGCATCGCCGCCGAACTCGCAAAGGTGACAGCACCCGCCGCGGTGTCCGCCGCGAGCATCGAGGTGGTGCTGTTCCGGGACACCAAGCTCGACGATGGCCGCTTCGCCAACAACGCCTGGATGCAGGAACTGCCCGACCCCATCACGAAGATCGTGTGGGACAACGCGCTGCTCATCAGCCGCAAGACCGCGGTGGAACTCGGGTTGAACACGGACGACGTGGTCGAGATTGCCGTCGGCGGACGCAAGCTCTCCGCGCCCGTGTGGGTTCAGCCCGGTCAGGCGGATTACTCGGTCGGACTCGCGCTCGGTTGGGGACGCGACAAGGGCGGGCGCATCGCGAACTTCAACGGCAGCGACGCCAACTCGAGCCGCGGCCGCACGGGCTTCAACGGCTACGCGCTGCGCACCGATTCGCTTATCCTGTCCGGCGCGAAGCTCACCAAGACAGGCGCAACCTACAAGCTCGTCACCACGCAGGACCACTGGTCCATGGAAGGCCGCCCCGTGGTGCGCGAGGCGAACCTCAAGGACTTCAACGAGCACCCGGACTTCGCGCGCAACATGGACCTCGATGCGCCGTCGCACTCGGCGCACATCCCGAAGGACGCCAAGGGCCAGCCGCTGACGATTTACAAGCATCCCTACACGTCGCACGGGCACTTGAAGAGCGCCGTGCACCAGTGGGGCATGAGCATTGACCTCAACTCGTGCGTCGGCTGCAACGCGTGCGTCATCGCGTGCCAGAGCGAGAACAACATCCCCATCGTCGGCAAGGACCAGGTGCACCGCAACCGCGAGATGCACTGGATGCGCATTGACCGCTACTTTACCGGCACGCCGCTCAAGCAAAAGGCCGCCAGTCTGCTCGGGTCGTTTGCGAACAACCTCGGCGGCACGCCCGGCAAGACCGACGAGGTGAATCTCGTGCTCGCCGACACCGCGCAGCCGAAGAAGGAGTGGATTGACGAGCCGCAGATGGTGAACCAGCCGATGCTCTGCCAGCATTGCGAAGCCGCGCCCTGCGAGAGCGTCTGCCCCGTCAACGCCACCGTGCATGACGAGGAGGGCATCAACGTGATGGCCTACAACCGCTGCGTCGGCACGCGCTACTGCTCGAACAACTGCGCGTGGAAGGTGCGCCGGTTCAACTTCTTCGATTTCAACAAGCGCCCGCTCGAGGCGCTCTACAAGGGACCGCTCGCGAAGCGCGGCCAGGACGAACTCGACCTCGTCAAGCTCGCCAAGAACCCCGAGGTCAGCATCCGCATGCGCGGCGTGATGGAGAAGTGCACGTTCTGCGTGCAGCGGGTCCAGGCGGCGAAGATTTCTCAGAAGGTCAAGGCCGGCGCGAGCGGCGATGTCGAGGTGCGCGACGGCGTCATCCAGACCGCGTGCGAGCAGGCTTGCCCCGCGGACGCGATCGTCTTCGGCAACCTGCTCGACCCGCAGAGCCGCGTCTCGAAGATCAAGAAGCAGCAGCGCGACTACACGGTGCTGGGCTTCCTCGACACGCGCCCGCGCCTGACTTACCTCGCGCGCATCCGCAATCCGAACCCGGCCATGCCCGACTACAAGGACCATCCGCTGCCGCACAGTCTCGACGAGTATTCGGCGCGCAGTGGTTCGCCGCTGGAGGCGCACGGTCCAGCCGCGGGCGGGGCCAAGAAAGGAGCGCACTGATGGACGCCGCCGCCCACAGTCACGCCGCCCCTGCCCGGCAGGTGCAGGTTGCCGCGCCTCCCGCCGAACTGGCGCGCGAGCCGTTGGTGCTGAACAACCACAGCTTCGGCTGGATTTCCGACGCCGTCGCCGGCATCGCCGAGGGCAAGGCGCCGAAGTGGTGGTGGCCCGCGTTTCTCATCAGCTTCGGAGTGATGGCGACGATGGGCGGCATGATTGCCTACCTGTTCTCCACGGGGGTCGGTGTGTGGGGCTTGAATCAGCCGGTGGCCTGGGCGTGGGACATCACGAACTTCGTTTTTTGGATCGGCATCGGCCACGCGGGGACGTTGATCTCGGCGATTCTCTTCCTGTTGCGGCAGAAGTGGCGCACGTCCATCAACCGCGCCGCCGAGGCAATGACGATCTTCGCTGTGATCTGCGCCGGCACGTTCCCGGTGATCCACGTGGGACGCGTGTGGTATGCGGTGTGGTGGCTGCCACCGATCCCGAACGCCTACGGCATCTGGCCGCAGTTCCGCTCGCCGCTGTTGTGGGACGTGTTTGCTGTCTCGACCTATTTCACCGTCTCGCTGCTGTTCTGGTATATGGGGCTCATTCCGGACCTTGCGACGATGCGCGACCGTTGCAAGACGAAGATTCGGAAATTCTTCTACAGCCTCGGCGCGCTGGGCTGGACCGGCTCCAACCGCCATTGGAGCAACTACGAGAAGGCTTACCTCATCCTCGCGGGGCTTTCGACGCCGCTGGTGCTCTCGGTGCACTCGATCGTGTCGTTCGACTTCGCGGTGTCGCAGGTGCCCGGCTGGCACACGACGATCTTCCCGCCTTATTTCGTGGCGGGCGCGATTTTCTCCGGCTTCGGCATGGTGCTGTCGTTGATGATTCCAATCCGGACGCTGTGCAAGCTGGAGGACGTGATCACGGTCCGGCACGTGGAGTTGATGTGCAAGGTCATCCTCGCGACCGGCTCGATCGTCGGTTACGCCTACGGGATGGAGTTCTTCATCGCGTGGTATGGCGGCAACCAATACGAACTGGACACCTTCAAGAACCGCGCGTTCGGTCCCTACTGGTGGGCCTACTGGTGGATGGTGTCGTGCAACGTGATCAGCCCGCACCTGTTCTGGTTCAAGAAAATCCGCACGAACATGGTCGCGGTGTTCATCATTGCGGCGTTCGTGAACGTGGGCATGTGGTTCGAGCGGTTCGTGATCATCGCCACGTCGCTGACACGCGATTACATCCCTTCCAACTGGGGCGACTTCCACCCGACCTACGTGGACGTGCTCACTTTCGTGGGCAGCTTTGGGCTGTTCATGACGTGCTTCCTGGTGTTCATGCGTTTCCTGCCGGTCATCGCCATCGCGGAGGTGAAGGGGGTGACGCCGCAGGCTGACCCGCATCATCCGGCCGGTGGCGCGAAAGACGGAGGGCATCACTGATGGCCGCGGGCCCCAAAACCTACGGCATCATCGCCGAGTTCTCGCGCACGGCGGACGTGTTGCATGCGGCGGAGAAAGTCCGCGACGCGGGTTTCACGAAGTGGGACGTGCATACGCCCTTTGCCGTGCACGGGATGGACGCAGCCATGGGCCTCAAGAACTCGAAGGTCGGCTACTTCAGCTTCCTCGGCGGCGCGACCGGCTACACCGTCGGCATGCTGATGATCTGGTGGATGAACGCCTTCGACTACCAGATTGTCGTTGGTGGCAAGCCGATGTTCAGCCCGTTCTTCGCGTTCCCGGTGAGTTACGAGTGCACCATCCTGCTGGCCAGCTTTGGCTCGCTCGGCGGCATGCTGTTCCTCAACCGCCTCCCGCGCCTGCATCATCCCCTGCTCAAGAACCGCCGCTTCGCGCAGGTGACGCACGACAAGTTCTTCATCGTCATCGAGACTGCTGATCCGAAGTATTCTCCAGCGGCCACGCGCCAGTTGCTCGAGGCCGCTGGCGCAGCCCACATCGAGGAGGTCGAGGACTGATGCGCTACGTTTTCCTCATCTTCGTGCTTTCGGTGGCGACGGTTTTCCTCGTCGCGGGCAAGCGCGGCGACCATTCGCGGCGCACGCCCATCGAGATTATCCCGGACATGGTGCGGCAGAACAAAGTTCGCCCGCAGGAACCCGGCGGCTTCTTCGCTGACGGCATGGATTCGCGGGTTCACGTCGCGGGGACGGTGGCGCGTGCGACGCCGCTCGACGTGAAGGGCGCGAAAGTGTTCCCCTTCGAGGAACACGCGGTCAACACGGGCTTCGTGCACGGCTCGACGAACTACGTCTCGACGATTCCCGTCGAGGTGAACGAGAAGCTCATGGCCCGCGGCCGCGAGCGGTTCAACATCAGTTGCTCGCCGTGCCACGGGCCGCAGGGCGATGGCAACGGCATCACCAAGAAGATCGGCGCGATGCCGGTCGTTGCCACGCTTCACGACAAGCGCATCGTGCAGCAGTCGGACGGCGAGTTGTTCCACGTCATTTCGGCCGGCCGCAACCTCATGCAGGGCTACGCCGCCAACATCACGGTTGAGGACCGGTGGGCAATCGTCGCCTACGTGCGCGCGTTGCAACTCTCCAAGCTCGGTTCGACCAACGACGTTCCGCCCGCCGCGCAGGCGAACTTGAAGTGACCATGAACCTGCCTGTTTTTACCACTTTCGCGCGCCGGTTTGGCGGATGGCTCGTGGCGTTCGTGTGCCTCTTCGCGCTCGCGGGCGTGGCCTTCGCGGCGAGCGCCGCCGCTCCCGTTGCGGACACGGGACCGAGTTGGATCAAGGCTGCCGGCTATTCGTATCTCACGGCCTACATGTTCTTCCTCAGCCTTTGCCTCGGAGGGCTGTTCCTCGTGCTCATCCACCACCTGTTCGACGCGATGTGGTCGGTGCCCACGCGCCGATTCTGCGAGCACATGGCCTGCATGCTGTGTCCGTGGATGCTGGTCCTGTTTGCGCCCATTTTCGCCAACGTCCTGCTCGCCGGTCCCGAGCACCTCATCTACGAGTGGATGGACCCCGCGAAGGCCGACCACGCGCTGCACGCGAAACACGCGCTCTTCAACAAGCCCGCGTTTGTCGTCGTGTCGCTCGCGCTCTTCGGCATCTGGGGCTGGCTGGCGCACGGATTGCGCCGCCACTCGCTCGCGCAGGACAAGACCGGCGCTGCGGCCCACACCCGCGCGATGCGAAAGTATGCGGCCGGCGGCATCTTCATCTTTGCGTTCTCCCTGACGCTGGCGTGCATCTTCTGGATGAAGTCGCTGATGCACCAGTTCTTCAGCACGATGTATGGCGTGTATTACTTCGCCGGCAGCGTGTGGACCACAATGGCGACGGTTTACGTCATTACGCTGCTGCTCAGGAAGCGCGGTCCGCTCGCGGCCGTCGCCGGCCCGCGGCAGTTCCACGACATCGGCGTGCTGTTCTTCGCCTTCACGGTCTTCTACGCCTACATCCACTTCAGCCAGTATTTCCTCATCTGGAACGCGGCCATCCCGGAGGAAACCTTCTGGTATGTGCTGCGCGAGAAGGGCGGCTGGTGGTGGATTGGCATGCTCATCATCTTCGGCCACTTCTTCGTGCCGTTCCTCACGTTCCTGCGGATTGATACCAAGCTCAACCCGTCCATCATGGTGCCGTTCGCCGCGTGGGCGTGGCTGATGCACTACCTGGACATGACCTACAACGTGATGCCGAAGATTTATCCGAACGGCCCGCACTTCGGCATCTTCGATCTCCTGAGCCTTGCGCTCATCGGCGGCGTGCTCATCAACCGCTTCTTTGCCGCCTTCCACGCGCACCCGCCGTATCCGCAGAAGGATCCGCGCATCGCCGAGACGATGGGCGTTTACGTGGAGCCCGCGAAGGGCCCAGGCGCGGCGCATTGAACGAACACCATGAGGATTAGGATTAAGAGTAGGATTAGGACTGGGACGACGGACGCGACGGCGTTGTCAGTTCCTACTCCTTATCTTCATCCTAATCCTAATCCCCCTTCCCGCCCGTGAACCACGAACCCGACTCTTCCTCCTGCTGCAGCGAGTCCTGTCGGACTCGGTGCGTGTATTTCCTCGCCGTGCTTGGCGCGCTGCTCATTGTGCTCGTGCTTGACCGGGCAATGATCCGTTACACCGCGCCTGCCGCGTCCAAGGCTCCGGCCCGCGCGAAGGAACGCGCCGAGAAACTCGCCGAGGTGCGCAAGGACGCCGCCGAGGCGCTCAACTCCTTCGGCTGGCAGGACAAGACCAAGGGCTTGGTTCGACTCCCCGTGGATCGCGCGATGGAACTGACGCTCCAGCGTTACAAGGACCCGGCCGCTGCTCGCGCCAATCTCAACGACCGCGTCGAAAAGGCCAGCGCCCTGCCGCCGAAGGCGCCGGAGAAGCCGAGCCAGTTCGAGTAGCCCCGGCAGTCTCCTGTCGGGCTGGGGCGTGCCAGGCACGCGCCGCACGCGACAGGGAATGTCGCGCAACCGCCGATGACCGCCGACATCGCCAGCACGAGCAACGCATCCGCGCCGACCAACGCGGACCTCGACGCATCCTGCCGCGGACCGGTGGCATTCCTGCTCATCAGTGCGTCTCTCTGGCTTGTTGCTGCGACAGTGCTCGGCCTCATCGCCGCGTGGCAGCTTCACTCGCCGGAATTCCTTGCCGGCTGCGAATTCCTGACACACGGCCGCGTGAAGCCCGCCGCGTCCAACGCGTTGCTCTACGGATTCACGCTTCAAGCCGCGTTTGGCGTCGCGCTGTGGCTCATCTGCCGGCTCGGGCGTGCGCCGCTCTCGAGCCCCATCGCGGTGTTCCTCGGTTCCAAGCTCTGGAACGTCGGCGTCACGCTCGGCGTCGCGGGCATCCTGATTGGCGACAATTCCGGCTACGAGGGGTTCGAGATGCCGCGCTACGCTGCGCCGCTGCTGCTCGTGGCGTATCTGCTCATCGGCGGGAACGCGCTCGTCACAATGCACGAGCGGCGCCAGCGCGGGCTGTTCGCCTCGCAATGGTATCTGCTGCTCGCGCTGCTGTGGTTCCCGTGGATTTACTCGACCGCGCTGTGGCTGCTCCACGTGCATCCGGTGCGCGGCATCACGCAGTCGGTGGTCAACTGGTGGTTCGTCGGCAACTTGCACTGCCTCGTGCTCGTTCCGTTCGCGCTCGCCGCGGCGCACTACGTCGTGCCCAAGCTCACGGAGCGTCCGCTGCACAGCCGCGACCTCGCGCTGTTCGGATTCTGGACGCTCGTCTTCGTCGGCGGCTGGAGCGGCATTCCGGCAGGCGCGCCGATTCCCGCGTGGTTCATCACCGTGAGCATCGCCGCGGCGGCGCTGACGCTCGTGCCCGCGCTTGCCGTCCTCGGCAACTTGCTGGCGACGTGGAAGGGCCGCTTCGGTCTCGTCCGCAACAACCCCGCGCTCGCCTTCGCGCTCATCGGGCTTGTGTTTTTCTTTGGGTGGAGTGCGCGCGCGGCGTTGTTCTCGTTCCGCACGCCGGCCGAGTTTCTTCGCTTTTCAAACCTTTCGACGGCGCAGAACCAGTTGCTTCTCGCCGGTGCGGTCGGGTGCATGCTCTTTGCCGCCATCTACGAACTGGCGCCGCGGCTCGCGGGTGTCGCGTGGCCGTGCCGCGGAATGGCACGGGTGCATTTCTGGGGCACCCTCGTGGGGACGGTCCTTTTTCAGGTGAGTCTCGTGGTGCCGGCGATCCGAGGCGCGAAGAGTCTCGAGGGCGCCGTCGGCGCGCTGCCGATTCCGGTCGCTGCGTTCGCGGGCCTGCTGGTTCTCGCGGTCGGCAACCTGGCATTCGTCGGCAACGTGTGCTGGCTCATCGTCCGCCACACACAGGCGTGCGGATGCAGGAAATCCGTCGCTTCGCTGTTTCAACCCGCTGCCGACCCGGAGGTGGCGTCATGATGCGTGGCGCGGTCATCTTTGTCGGCGTGCTGTTCTCGATGGCGTGTTCGTGGGCCGCGCTGATCTTTGGGTCGCAGGTGCAACTGGGCGCGCTCCTGCCCGGAGCAATCGTGAACAGCTCCGAGTTGTATCCCGCACCGCGCCCCGGTCTCGCGCAGCAGGGCGCGGCCGTGTATCGCGCCAACGGATGCTTCTACTGCCATTCGCAGCAGGTGCGGCAGGGCGGAATCACCTTCGGCGCGGTCATCACCGACCCGGGCACGAACACCATCGCGGTCCTGGACGAACTGGTGAAGCTCGATCAAGTCGCAGGACTCACTCCCAACCACAACAAGCGCGCCCACGCTGTAGCGACACTGACCAATCTTCCAATCGTCCTCGTCGCCGGTGTGGGGCCGGATGAGGCGCGCAAGGCGATGAATCCGTTCAACGCGACGGGCGCGAAGACGGAACTGACGTTCAAAAACCTTGGCGCGGACATCGCCGCCGGCCTCGGTCCTCGCGGCAGCGTCGCGCGCGACTACTTGTTCGACAACCCGCCACTGCCCGGCAGCATCCGCATCGGTCCCGACCTCGCCAACATCGGCACGCGCGCGCCGGAGCGCTTTGCGGGCGCGTGGAACCTGTCCGCCGCGGCGCGGACAAACGACCTGCAGCAGGCCGCCGAGCGGACTGCGTGGCACTTGCATCACCTCTACAACCCGCGCGTGAAGAACAAGTCCTCGACGATGCCCGGTTATCCATTCTTGTTCGAGGCGCGGCCGATGAAGGCAGGAGCAATTGGTTCACCGGACGCGCTGCGACTCACCGGTGAGTTCGCGCCCGCTGCCGGGTGGGAAATCGTCCCGACGGGCGAAGCCCGCGCGCTCGTCGCCTACTTGTTGAGCCTGCGACATGCCGCATCGCTGGCTGAACGCGCCGTGCCGCGGCCACCGACCCTGCCTGCGCCCTCAACGAACGCGCCGGCCGCCAAGCCATGAACGAGCAATCCGTCAACCCATCGCCCGAGATGCCGGAGCCTGTGTTCGGAGCGGCGCGATTGCCGATGTGGCCTGTGCTGTTGCTGGCGGCGTTGTTCTTTGGCGGCCAGCTCTACTTGGAAACCTACGGCGGCGGGTTCATGGGTGACAACTACGCCGAGTCGTTGAAGTCCCCCGCGCCGACGGGCGACCTGCCGCCGGAGGTGCTGCTGTATCTGCAGGGACAGGAAGTTTACGCGAAGTATTGTTCCGCGTGCCACCAGCCCAACGGCATGGGCACGCCGGGACAGTTCCCTCCCCTCGCAGGCTCCGAGTGGGTCACCGGCCCGGGACACGCCCGCACGGTTCGGATCATCCTCGATGCGGTCGGAGGCCCAATGACCGTCAAGGGCGTGCCATGGAACAGCGAGGCCATGCTCGCGTGGCGCGACCAATTGAAGGACGACGAGATCGCGGCGGTGACGACGTTCATCCGCGGCAACAAGGACTGGGGCAACAACGCGCCGCCCGTGAAGACCGAACAGGTCAAGGCCCTCCGCGACGAGACCAGCGGCCACGCCGGGCGGAAATATTCCGCCGAGGAATTGCTGAAGATTCCCGAGTAACGGCGCTTCACTTCGCCGACACGCTCATCGTCCGCGCGTCCGGAACCCACTTCTTCCCCGGTGGCGGCGGCGGGATGCTCGAGATGAGCTTGGCCGCGACCAGTTCGTTCAAGTCGCGCGGCGGGTTCGGCCGCGTCAGGAACCACGTGCGCATCGCCTGATTCAACGCGGCACGCGCTTCCTCGAGGTCCACCTCCTTGCCGGCCTCGGGCGTGGGCGCTTGTGCGACCGGTGGCGGAGTGGGCGCGGCCGGATTCTCCATGCGGGAGGCATTCGGAGCTGGCGTGACGGTGACCGGCGCGGGCGGCAGCGGTTCGGGCTTCTTGCACGCCGCAAGGCACGCCAAAGCCGAGATGGCGAGGATGCTGACTTTCATGTTGCGCATGGCGATGGCCCGCGGGCGGGACCGAGCACGGCGCCATTTGAGGCTCGACGCGTCGTTGATGCAAGCCTTCCCATTGCCGGAGGAAATTTCCGTTCCCGAATCAGGCTGGCCGCGTTACGGTTTCACCGTGGCGCTCGTCCGGATTCTCGTTGATGGCTACAGCCTGCTGCACGCGTGGCCCGAACTTGCGCCCGGCAAGGCGCGCCACTCGGCCCCGGCGCGCGAGGCGCTCATCCGCGCGCTGACCCGGTATCACGACGCTGCTGGAACGCCCGTCACCGTGATTTTTGACGGGTCCGGCGCGCCGCCCGGCACTCCCAAGCTCCCTTCGACCCGCGAGGTGGAGGTTCTTTACTCCACGGCGGGCAAGACCGCGGACCAGTTGATCGAGCGCGCCGCTTATCGGCTCCGAAGTTACGGCGACGTGCTGGTCATCACCGACGACTACGCCGAACGCGACACGGTCATCGGACTCGGCGGCATGGCGCAAAGCTGCGCCGTGTTCATCGAGCAACTCGCCGGCGCGTCGCAGGAGTTGAAGTCCGACGTGAAGCAGCACAACTTGCGCGAGCGCGAGCGCTTTCGAAAAGCGCAGATGTCATGAGCCCCGGTCCGAACAGCGGCGGCCGCATGCCGCCAGCCCGATGCAGGCGCAGCGCATGGGTCTGCGCGCTCGTGGTTGCGCTGGTGTGCGCGACCCGCGGCTTCGCCCAGCCTTCGCCCAAATGCGGGTTCCTCTTCATCGTGGAGACGTCGGCGGGCATGGCCAAACTTTCCGAACCCGCCCAGCAAACGCTTGCCTCGCTCATCACCTCAGGGCTTCAGGGTGAGATGCGCAACGGCGAGGAAGTGGCTGTGTGGACATACAACGACCAGATCAACGCGCGCGGGCTGTCCGTGCTCGCGTGGTCGCCCGAATCCGGACCCGCGGTCGCGCTCCGCGCCGTGGCTCACCTGCGCACGCAGAAGTTCCGCCGCGCATCGCGCATGGACCGGCTCGTTCCCGAGATGCTCGAGGCCATGCGTGCCACCGAGTTGCTCGTCGCCATCATCATCTCGGACGGCGCGGAGGTGATCGTCGGCACGCCCTTCGACCGACACATCAACGTGACCTTCGGTTCGCGCGCGGCAGAAATGCGCGGGGCGAAGAAGCCGTTCGTAACCGTGCTCGCGGCACGGCGAGGGGTGATCGTGGACCACGCGGTCGTTCTCGGCGATGAGATGTTCGCGCTGCCGAATTTCCGGCCCGCGCTTGTCACGGCGGGCGAACCGGGCACGGCGCTTCAGGGCTTCACTCCACCTGCATCAGTGCCGGTCTTGGTCAAGCCCGGCGCTGCGTCAGTTCCCGCTACGAACGGCCTCGTGCGGCCTCCGGCCGTTGTTGCGAAATCGCCGCCGCCACCGCCCCCGCCCACCGTCGCCAGCGGCGCACAACAGAAGCAGCCCGAAGCGATGAGACAACCCGAGCCGCAACCGCCGTCACCGGCGGGTGGCCAGTCAACGCTGTCGCCAAAGCGCGAGGAACCTCGAGAACCGGCGACGCCAAAGGCCACTCCATCGGCACCTGCGGTGTCGCCTGCTTCGACCGCCACGAACACAAACAGTCCCGCGCCCGTCGCGCCTCCGGCAACACCTCGCGACGCGGCAGTTGCGCCGTTGCCGCCACCTGCCGCATCGCCGCGGCGAACCGCGCCAACAGCAACGCCAGTCCTCATCACAAACCGTCCGCCTCCCGCGCCACTCGCAGTGACCGGCGCTTCCAAGGGCGACTTCCTCGGAGGCGGGAGGCCCCCGCCGCCCGTCACGCAGTCGCCTCCTTCACCGGCCGCACCTTCGCAGCCGAAGTCAGCCCAACCCGTCGCCGCTCCGTCCACGAACTCACCTCCGGCACCGCCTCCGTCAGGTCCACCGGTGCAGCCGGTCGCGGTCGCACCCAAGCCTGTGACCAATGAGCCGCCGCAAGTTTCGGCCTCGCCCACAGCCGCGCCACCCGAGACACGCAAGGCTGCACCGGTTGAAGTTCGGCAGCCACCTCCGTTGCAGTCCGGACAGCAGCTTGCTGTTGCCGCGCCAGCGGCTGCACGATGGCGGACTCCCGTGCTGCTCGGGGTCGCACTGTTGCTGGCAATCGCAGGTTTTTGGATTCTCCGGCCGTGGCTGCGCCAACTGGAACCGACTGCGCCGACGAGCCTGATTTCCCGCTCGATGGACGACGAACGCGACCGCAAGTGACCTCGACTTGCGGCCGCTGCGGTTTCATGCAAACAGCAGCCACACGGTCTTCAGGTGTGCAGGTTCCTCGCGCGTGATGGGGAAGTCCGGCGGTTGCGGCGCGTAGAATTCCTGCGCGATGCGGCGGCCCGAGGCTTCAACCGCCCTGCGCACCATGGCGAGGAAGTTTTCCGGCTCGATGGTCGCGGCGTTGGTCGAGGCGAACAGCACGCCGCGGGGCTTGACCAGCGGCATCGCCAGCGATACGAGCGCGCCGTAGTCTTTCACCGCGCTGAACGTGCGCTGCTTCGACCGCGAAAACGTCGGCGGGTCGAGCAGCACGAGGTCGAACGCGCGGCCTTTCTTCGCCAGCCGCCGCATCCAGTCGAAGCAATCACCGTGCAGGAATTCGTGTGCATCGGAGTCGAGCCCGTTTAGCGCGAAGTTGCGGCGGCCCCAGTCGAGATACTTGCGCGACAGGTCAATGCTCGTCGTGTGCGCGCCTGCGAGCGCGGCGCAGACGGAGAAGGCGCAGGTGTAGGCGAAGCAGTTGAGCGCGAAGTGTTGGGCGTGGGGCGAGAGGTCGAACCCTGCGGCGACATGGCTGGAGAGGATACGGCGGCGATTGTCACGCTGATCGAGAAAGAGGCCGACGGAGTAACCCTCGTCGAACGCCGCTTCAAACTTCACCGCGTTCTCGGAGATCTCGAAGCAGCCCGGCGCAGCCTCGCCATGCACGAGTTGTGCCGACGCCTCCTTAGAATGCGCCGCCCCGACGTGGCGCCGCAGTGCCTTGTGATACGCGGCAGACAAGCCCATCGCCACCGCCCACTCCCTGAGAAGACCCGTCCTTGCCCGGTTCAGCGGGTCTTCCGAGGACGAGAGCAGATTCGGTCCGAGCTTGTCCACGAACCAGCCTCGATGCCCGTCCGCCGCGCCGTGGACTAGCCGGAATGCGTCTGTGCACCGGTCCACGAACGCGGAGCGCAAGGCGAAGTGTCTCGGACATTCGAAATCTGGTTTCGCGCGAACCGTAATGAGGTCGTTGCTGCGCGGATGACGAAATGACATTTCGGCTGCGTGCAACCACACGCGCTGCGCGGGAGCGCCGCCGTAGAGGGCATCGCCGACGATGGGAATGCCGCGCTCCATGGCATGCACACGAATCTGGTGGGTCCTGCCCGTGCGGGGCCGGGCCTCAAGCCAGGTGCGCCCGTCCTCACTCCGTATCGCCTTGAACGTGGTCTCCGCGAAGTCGCGCGGGCTGCCGGTTGCCTTGCTCACGTATCGGTCGCCCGACCGGACAAGATGCGAACGGACAGTGAACGAACTTCCCTTCATTGGCCTGTCAGTGACGAGCACGTAGCACTTTTGCACCTCGCCCCGCTCGAACTGTTGCGTGAGCGACTTGTTCGCCACCGCGGTTTTCGTGAAGACCATCACGCCGCTCGTCTCCTTATCGAGGCGGTGGACGATGGCAAGCGAAGCCCAGCGCGGCTCGCGGTGGCGCAGCCAGTCGTAAATGCCCTCGCCCGCGAACGGCGAAGGAGCGTGCGTGTTCCAGCCGGGAGGCTTGTTGACGACGAGCAGGTGCTCGTCCTCGAACAGGACGCACAGAGAATTTGCGCCCGTTGCGGCGCGCATCAGCGGAGAAGCCAGACCTCGTTGGTGCGACCGAAGAACTCGAACACGACGCTCGCCTTCTCGATGCGAATGACCCGCGCTTCCTCGATGGTGTCGCCGATAGTGAAGTGCTGGTTGTTGATGAGAGCGAGCGGCTTCTTGGTGCTGGAGAAAATGCCTTGCAGTTTCAGCCGTGGAAATGGCCGCTGGATTTCGACGCTTCCAGCGGCGACCTGGTGGGTTGCCTTGGGCTGCTGCGTCGGCCCGACGGCCGTTGAGTTCGTGGTTGGGAGGATGTCAGCGATGGCCACGTCATTTGTGACCGCCCACGGAGTCGGCGGGTCGGAAGTTTTCACGACCTCCACGGGCTTCAGGGGTTGCACCGGAGGATTCGTCCCAGCGGCAACGGATGGAACGGGCGGCTTCACCGGCGGGTTGTTGTCGGTGACGATGACAATGGCCGGACTGGTGACGGCGGCAAGCTGTTTCGGCGGCGGGACGACTGCAGCGTTGGTGCCAGGCGGCGTGTTGGTCGCAATCACCTTGGTCGCAACCAGATTCGTGGCTGCATTCTTGCCCGCCCCTCGGCGGTTCTTTCCTTTTGCAACGGTGAGTTCCTGCGCCTCCTCCTTGACGACCCACCTTTCGAGAACAACGAGCATGCTCGAGCCGAACAGACCGATAGCCAGAAACACACGCCAGAACGCCGGAGACATCCCTCCGGGTGTCGGGGGTGGCGGCGGGACGGCCGGCTGCACTCCTTCCTCGACCGGTGTGAGGATGGCGTCCGGAATGCGCCGTGCGCGCTGGCTGCGCTGCGCCTGGCTTGCTCGTTTGAGGGCGTCGTTGATCAGGCTCATGACTGGACCTTTCCATCGAGTTCGCGGATGGCGCGGCCAACCATCCGGAAGTCAATGCGGTCGCGGTGCGTAACGTAGCCGCAAAGCAGCGCCTTGTCGCAGACGGTGTTGATGAGGCGCGGGATGCCGTGGCTGTAGCGATGGATGCGCCACAAGGCTGCGCCCGTGAAATCCGGAGCGCCGTTCGCGCCGCAAGCCTCGAGCCGGTGATGAATGTATCGGCCCGTCTCCGTGGGCGAGAGTGGCCGGAGGTGAAATCGCACGCTGATGCGCTGGCGAAGCTGGCGGAGATGGTGCTGGTTGAGCCGGTCCCGCAGTTCGGTCTGCCCGAGCAGCACAATCTGCAGCAGCTTGCGTTCGTCGGTTTCAAGGTTGGAGAGGAGGCGGATCTGCTCGAGCAACTCATCCGTGAGCGCCTGCGCCTCATCAATGATGAGCACGGCCTCGTTGCCGGCTTCAGCTTGCGCGAGAAGAAACCGGTTGATGGTGTCCATGGTCTCGAGCCGGTCGAGTCCCTTCACAGGGAGGCCGAACTCCATGGCGATGGCCTTGACGAGTTGGTCGGGCGTGAGCACCGGGTTGAGGATGAGCGCCGACGCGTAGTGCGGCCCGAGTTGGTCCATCATCGCACGGCACAACGTCGTCTTGCCGGCGCCCACTTCGCCGGTCAATTGGACGAAACCCTTCCTCTCGCGAATGCCGAACAGCAGGTGGTTGAAGGCTTCGCGATGTTTCGCGCTGTAGAACAGCAGGCGCGGGTTTGGATTGATGTCGAACGGCGGCTCGCGCAGCCCGTAGTAGTCCAAATACACCGTGTGCACATTCTACCGCATCGGCTTGGGGAGGGAAGGAAAATGCGGGCGAATGCGGGTCACTCCGCCGCCGCTGACGGAGCGTTCGTGGTCTGGCCCTCGAAGCGAATGACTGTTTCACCCGGACGGGCATATCCGAGGCGTTCGCGCGCGAGTCGCTCGACCGTGCGCGGGTCGTTTCGCAGGGCGTCCGCGGAAGCCCTCACCTGGCGCTCCTCGGCGACGGCTTGCTGGATTTGCGCCTCCTGGTCGTGAATGACGCGGCGCATGCGCTCGTTCTGCTGGATGAGCGGCACATACCACACTCCCACGAGGCCGATGCTGGCAACGAAGAGCATGCACCAGGCAATCGTCATCAGCTTGTCCCAGATGGTGGTGCCCGATTTCACCGCGCTTCATTCAACCAAACCGCGCGTCGTGACGGAAGCGGAATCTGCGCGAATCGGATGGCGCATTGACTGTGAATCCAACGTCCGGGTTGGGACGTCTTTGATGGCGACTCAATGCGCGCCGCTCCACTTCGTCACCGCAGGACTGTCCTCGAACTCGTCCTTGCAACCATTCTCACTGCAACACTCGCGCCTGCGCCCCTGTCCGCCCAAGCGCCCGACCGGTGGGAGAAGGCCATCGCCGCGTTCGAGGCCGCAGACAAAACCAACCCGCCACCGAAGGACTGCGTGCTGTTCATCGGCGCGTCCAACACGCGCCGGTGGTCCACGCTCGCGCAGGACTTCCGGGGATGGAAAGTGGTGAACCGCGGGTTCGGCGGCTCGCTGCTGAGCGACGCGCTGCATTTCGCGGACCGCATCGTGATTCCGGCCGCGCCGAAGACCATCTGCGTGCAGTCCGGCGGCAACGACATCAACGCCGGTCGCACTCCCGACCAGGTCCTCGCGGACTTCAAGGCATTCGTCTTGAAAGTCCGCGCAACCCTCCCGGAGACGAAGATTCACTTCATCGCGCTGCCCCCGAGTCCGGCGCGCTGGTCGCAGCGCGAGAAGCAGCGCGAAGTCAACCGCCTCGTCGAGACGTTCGCGCGCGAGGACGGCCAACTCAATTACATTGACGTCTTCGAACACATGCTGGGCGACGACGGCCGGCCACGGCCGGAGCTTTACGTCAGCGACAACCTGCATTTGAGCCCGAAGGGCTACTCGTTGTGGACTTCGCTCATCCGATGGGACTCCGCGCTGAAGAACTTTGCAAAGAATGCGCGGACGAATCCACCGCCGGCTGACCCGGTGCTGTTCATCGGCAGTTCGAGCGTCGTCCGGTGGAAGACCCTCGCGCAGGATTTTCCGGGTCTGCCCGTGGTCAACCGCGGATTTGGCGGCTCGTTGCTCGCGGACTCCGCGAACCTCGTCCATCACCTCGTGCTGCCACTTCGCCCCGGCCGCATCGTCGTTTACGCGGGCAGCAACGACATCAACGCCGGCCGCACGCCGGAGCAGGTGCTCGCGGCGTTTCAATCATTCGTGGAAAAAGTCCACGCGAAACAATCCGAGACGGCAATCACGTTCATCTCCATCACCCCCGCGCCGTCGCGATGGAAACAGGTCGAGCAGATCAAGGCCGCGAACAAGCTTGTCGAGGATTTCTGCCGCAACCACGCGCGGTTGACGTTCATTGATGCGTTCGAGCAGTTCCTCGGTCCCGACGGCCAGCCGCGCGAGGAACTCTTCGTCGAGGACCGGTTGCACTTGGCTCCCGCGGGCTACGCCATCTGGCAGGCGCTCGTGTCCAAGTCCCTCACCAAGTAGCGCAGCGCGCTCAGCCTTCCATCTTCCGCGCGAAGATTTCGCGGATGATGTCCTCGATCGGGACTTCCTCGATGTCAATGTCCCTGACCGGCAGCTCATCGAACACCGCCTTGCAGACCGGCACCACGCGGTCGCGCTTGACCTTCAGCTTCACGCCCGCCGCTGTGCGCTCGACCATCTCCCCGAATCGCGCGAACACCGAGTCCGGCTGCGTCGCCGACCCGTCGCACTGGATGGTGACGAGCTTGAAGTCGGCGAAGCGGTCGAGCACTTCTGAGAGCCTTCCGTCGAAGAAAATCCTCCCGTGATCAATGATGATGACGCGGTCGCACAACTCCTGGATGTCGGCCATGTAGTGGCTCGTGAGGAGCATCGTCGTGCGGCGGCGGGCGTTGTGGCTTCTCAGGAACTCCCGGACCTTCTTCTGCGACACGACATCCAGCCCGATGGTCGGCTCGTCGAGCAGCAGCACCTTCGGCTGGTGCAGCAGCGCCGCGGTGAGCTCGAACTTCATCCGCTCTCCCAGCGAGAGTTCGCGCACCATCACGTTGAGCTTGTCCTTCACGTCGAGCAGCGTGGTCAACTCCTCCACCGTGCGCTCGAAATCCGCCTGCGCGATGCCGTAAATCCTCGCGTTGAGTTCCAGCGACTCGCGCGCGGGCAGGTCCCACCATAGCTGGTTCTTCTGCCCGAGCAGCAGCGCGAACTGCCGCCGGTAGCCATCGTCGCGCTCCCACGGCACGTAGCCGAGCACGCGCGCCGTCCCGCTTGTCGGATACAGCAAGCCGGCGAGCATCTTCAGCGTCGTCGTCTTGCCAGCGCCGTTCGGCCCGAGGAATCCAACGAGCTCGCCCTCCTCGATGTTGAAGCTCACGTCCTGCGCGGCGTGGACCGTCTCGTAATGCCGGCGGAACAGCCCCTTCAACGCGCCCGTAATGCCCGGCTGCTTCTTGTAAGTCCGAAACGTCCTCGTGAGCGAATGAACTTCGATGGCGGGCATCGCGAAATCTTGTGGTTCGGGAGCTGCACCGCAAGATCGCCGCTCACATGCGCTCAAGCGCGCGGTCCATGCGCTCGAACACCCGGTCGCGCCCGAGCACTTCCAGCAGGTGATACAAGCTCGGGCCCGCAGTCTTGCCGGTGCACGCCAATCGCACCGGATGGACCAGCACGCCCGCCTTCACGCCGAGTTCGGTAGCGACCGACTTGAGCGAAGCCTCGATGGATGGCGCATCGAAGACCGGCAGCGCCGCGAACGACTCGCGCAATCGCGCCACGCGCGGCTTGTTTTCGGCCGTGAAGTGCGCGGCGACCGCCGCCGGGTCACACTCGAACCGCGACGCGAAGTAAAAGCCCGCATAAGCCGCCAGTTCAGCAAGCAGCCGCGTCTTCCCGCAGGTCGTGTCGAGCGCCGCCTTCACGTAGGCAAGCGGATGGGAGTTCGTGTCCAGCCCGGACTTCGCGAGCGCGCGCACAGCCAGTTCGTAATACCGCTCAGCTGGCATCGAGCGCAGGTATTCGCCGTTCACCCACTGGAGTTTTTCGAGGTCGAAGCGCGCGTTGTGCCGGAGAATCTGCGGCAGGTCGAACGCTTCGATGACCTCGGGCACCGGCAGCACCTCGCGGTTTCCCTTCGGCGACCAGCCGAGCAGGCACAGGTAGTTCACGACCGCCTCGGGCACGTAGCCCTCCTCAATGTAGGTCGTCATGGACGCGCCGGTGTCGCGCTTGGACATCTTCGAGCCGTCGCGGTTCAGGATGAGCGGGATGTGCGCATACTTCGGCGGCGTGACGCCAAACGCGTTGAACAGCGCGATGTGCTTGGCGGTGTTGCTGAGATGATCCTCGCCGCGAATGACGTGCGTGATTCCCATCTCGAGGTCGTCCACGACATTCGTGAAGTGAAACACGGGCTGGCCGTCGCTGCGGACGATGACGAATTCCGGGTCCAACTGCTCGCGGTCCGTCAATTCGCGGCGAACGTCGCCCACGATGAGGTCGGGAATGAGCATCGCCTCGCGCTGCATGCGGAACCGGATCGCCCCGTCCTTCTCGTAGGCCAGCCCGCGCGCCAGCAGCGCTTCCGCGCGGCGCTGATAATTCTCCCTCCGCTGCGATTGGAAATACGGCCCGCGGTCGCCCTTGCTCGCGCCCGTCGCGTCGCCAGAAACGGGCCCCTCATCCCAGTCGAGCCCGAGCCAGCGCAGCCCGTCGAGGATGACGTTCACCGCCTCCAGCGAATTGCGCGCCGCATCAGTGTCCTCAATGCGCAGGATAAACGTCCCGCCCGTGTGCCGCGCGTAAAGCCAGTTGAACAACGCCGTCCGCGCTCCGCCAATGTGCAGGTAGCCGGTGGGTGACGGTGCGAAGCGAACGCGGACGGACATCGTGGCGTGGGGCAGGATTGTGGATGATGAGTGCGGATTCAACCGGCGCCGCGACGATAGCGATTCGGCCGGAGCGCGGGCAAGTGTCGAACCGCGTGACCCTGCGCGCCCGGCGTCCAGTGACCGAAGCACCTGGACCAGCCGCGCAAGCCGTGGCGTCGGCACGCCGTGTTGCTGCGCGAGTCGCAATGGCTCCTCGAACAGCGCGCCCAGTTCGAGCGCGCGCCCCTGCTCGAAATCAATCAGCGTCGAGGCGCGATAAGCTCCCATCGTGCGCGTGTTCGCGATGTTCTTCTCCGCCGACGCGGCTGAAATCCCATGCCCGAGGACGTTGGCCGTCGCGATGACTTCGTCCATCAACTCGCGGACGAGCCGCTCCCACCGCGGGTCACCGAGCAACGCGTCCGTCGCGAGGCATCGCGGTGAGGCGCATCGCTCTCGAAGCGACTTCGCCGGGACGGGAGCATTCCCGGAAACCACATCCCATCCCGCGACCGCCGCAACGCCGAGACCGTTGAACGGGATGTTCCACACGAGCTTCTCCCAGTGCGCGCATTCCAAATCATCCGCCACCCGGCACGGAACTCCCGCGTGCTTGAACATCGCGCAGAGGTCGTGCGTGCGCGGCTCCGGCCAGCGGCGGTATTCGCCAAGCACAACCTTTCCAAAGGCAATGTGCTGGATGACGCCGGGGGAGACGCGATTGAGGCAAACGAAGCACAGCCCGCCCAGCACCTGCGCCGCGGGCACGACGCGCGCGAGCGCCTCCTCGTTCCCCAATCCATTCTGCAGCGTGATGACGGCCGTCTGCGCGCCCACCAGCGGCGGCAGCAGCCGCGCAAACTCGCCATTGGCTGTCGTCTTCAGCGCGACCAGCACGAGGTCGCATACACCCACTTCCGCCGGCGAGCGCACGCACTTCGGCTGAACATGAAAATCCCCCTCGCTGCCCAGCACGCGAACGCCGTGCCGTCGAACATGCTCGAAGTCGCTGCGCAGGATGAAGTGCACCTCCTGCCCGGCGCGAAGCAGCTTCGCGCCGTAGTAACTGCCCACGGCGCCGCAGCCAACGATGGCGATGCGCATGAGTCGTTTCCTTCGCGTGGACTTGGCGTCGCAATCCGGCGCCACCGTCAAAGCACGACAAGGTCGTCGCGATGCACGACTTCCTCGCGTCGCGCCGCACCGGCTGCGACTTGGAGCGCGTCGAAGCGCGCGATGCCGCGTGCGAACTCCATGCCGTCCGAGTCGCAGATGCGCACCACGTCCCCTGCGGAGAACGAGCCTTCGCACCGCGTGACGCCGGGCGGCAACAGGCTGCGCCCCTTCTCGCGCAGCGCACGCTTCGCCCCGTCGTCCACCATGAGCGTCCCCTTCGGATGATGGAAGAAAGCGATCCAACGCTTGCGGCCTTTCAGCTTGGTCGCCTTCGGGACGAACAACGTTCCTTCCTCCTGCCCGCGTAGGATGCATTCGAGCACATCGGGCTTGCGCCCCGAGCCGATGACCAGCGGAATCCCCGAGCGCATGACGATCTTCGCCGCCTCCATCTTGGTCGCCATGCCGCCAACGGCCGTGGCGCTCGACGTGCCGCCCGCGAGCGCTTCCATCGCCGCGTCAATCGCCCGGACCTCTGGAATGGTCCGCGCGTCGGGCGCTCCGAATCGCGCGATCACGCCGTCAACCGTGGTGAGGATCACAAGCAGGTCTGCGGGCAACAGAGTTGCCACCAGCGCCGAGAGACGGTCGTTGTCGCCGAACTTCAACTCGGTGAGCGACACGGCGTCGTTTTCGTTGATGATCGGGATGACGCCGCGGTCGAGCAGCGTGCAGAGTGTGTTGCGTGCGTTGAGGTGCCGTTCGTGATGCTGCAAGTCGTCGTGCGTGAGAAGCACCTGCGCCACGTGCAACCCAAACTGGCCGAAGAGCCGTTCGTAGGTGGCCATCAACCGCGACTGGCCGACGGCGGCGCACGCCTGCAATTCCGCAAGTTCACGCGGTCGTCGCTCGTGACCGAGGACGCCCATTCCCGCGCCCACCGCGCCGGAAGAAACCAGCACGACCTCGCGCCCGGCGTTTCGCTGGGACGAGATTTGAGAAACCAGTTGCCCCATCTGTGCGAGGTCGGGTTGCATCCGGCTGTCGGTCAGCACACCGGTGCCGAGTTTCACCACGAGCCGGGTGACGTTTTTGAGCAGCGCCTCGCGCATGGCGAAGAGGTAGCAGACGGGCGAAGACGCGTCGAGGGTTGAACCGGGATCGTGGTGCGCGCTGCAGGATTTGAACCTGCGACCCCTTCCGTGTGAAGGAAGTGCTCTACCGCTGAGCTAAGCGCGCAGCGCGGGCTGCGTTGCAGGGGGCGCAGGCTACGATGCGCTCCCAAGCGCGACAAGGGCATTCTACCCGGCGCGACTTCCGCTTTGAACTCTGCTGGCACGCGTGGTTGAGTCCTCGCATGACCGGGCTGGGCACCGCCATCAACGCGGCAGGGATCTTCGTCGGCGGCGTGCTGGGCCTCACAGTCGCGAGGCAAATCCCGGAGCGCTGGCAGCACCGGCTCAAGGCCTTTCTAGCGCTGTTCATCATCTACGCGGGACTTTCGCTCACGTGGAGCGGCGTCAACGGCTCCTTCGGGCATGTCTGCAAGCAGCTCGGCATCGTCATGCTCGCGCTCGTGCTCGGCAACGCGACGGGCATGTTGCTCGGGCTCCAACGCGGGCTCAACACTCTCGGCCGTTTCGCGCGCGAGCGGTTCACGTCCGCGGATCCACGGAACAAGCAGTTCAGCGAAGGCTTCGTCACCTGCACGCTGGTCTTCTGCCTCGGACCGATGGCCATTCTCGGCCCGATGAACGACGCGCTCAACGGCAGCATCCGCATCCTGCTCATCAAGACCGCGATGGACGGCATCGCGACGATGGGCTTCGTCGCGACGATGGGCTGGGGCGCGATGCTCTCGGTCGTGCCCGTCGTCGCGTATCAAGGCACCATCACCTTGCTGGCGCTCCGGCTGCAGCCCTATCTTGCGCGGCAGGATTTGCTCGACTCAGTCAACGCCACCGGGGGCATCATTGTCTTCACCATCTCCCTGGTCGTGCTCGAAGTGAAGCGCGTGGAACTGGCGAACTACCTGCCCAGCCTCGTGTGGGCGCCGCTGCTCACGCACTGGTGGCGGTGAGATCGCGCCACGTGGCCACTTCATTGCTGGATGAAGTAGCTCAGGTTTTCCAGTTCGATGGCGAGGTTCACGTTGTTCACAGTCACCTCCTCGGGCACCTGCAACACGATGGGCGCGAAGTTTAGGATGCCCACGATGCCGGCCGAGACGAGTTCGTTCGCCACTTCCTGCGCCACGGTCGCGGGCACGGTGAGCAGCGCCATCTTCACCGAATGCTGCCGCACGAACGCGGGCATGTCCTCCATCGCAAGCAATCGCTGGCGGAAATGTTTCGCGCGCCGGCGGTCGGTGTCCACGTCGAACGCGGCGACAATCTCGAAGCCCTCCTGCTCGAAACCGCGATAGGACAACAGCGCGCTGCCGAGATTGCCAACGCCCGCGAGAATCACCGGCTGCAGGCGGTTCGTGCCGAGCAGGTCGGTGATCATCTGGATGAGCTGCGCAACCTCGTAGCCGAGCCCGCGCGTGCCGAACTGGCCGAAGTAGGTGAGGTCCTTCCGCAGTTGCGTGCTCTTCACACCCGCCGCGCGCGCGAGCGCCTCGCTCGACACCGTGCGGATGCCGTTGGCCTTGAGCCGGTGCAGGCAACGCAGGTAAACGGACAGCCTGTAGATGGCCTTGCGGGGAATCTCGGCGCGACTGGACTTCTTCAAAGCGCGCGAACTGTAGGCCGGACGAGAGAAAGCGACAAGCAGGCGCGCGAGCCGGTGACGCTCAATGGGCGCAGGTCAGTTTCTTGCCCCCTCTCATGATAGCACCGGGCTTCAGCCCGGTGTCAAAGGTGGCGCAGGACCGTGCCGTTTCAACGGCTTTGGCTCGTGGGAGCAACCGGAAACGGTTAAGACCGTTTCCGCCCACCGCCGATCCCACACCCGGCTCGAGCCGGGTGCTAATGAGAGGAAACCCCAACGTGCAGAAAAGCGAGGTGCGCCCGACGATCAATCCACGAACATCGTCTCGTTCGACAACAGCAACGCCTGCGCGAGCCTTTCCCACGGCGTGAGGTTGCCGGACGATGCCCCGCCGTCTGACCGGCCTGGCGAACCCTGCGCGGCGACAAAGCCCAGCGCCCACCCGGACTCCTCCGCCACGGGCGCGCGCTGGAGGCAGACTTGGAAGAGGAAGTGAAGGCGCGCCTCGTCGGTCGCGTGCGCCTTGAAGTCGGCGCGCGACACGAGCGCCTTCCCCTGCTGCACGACGAACGGGCTGTTCATCATGAAGAGCGCCTGCTGCGGCACCGTGGTGTAAAAACGCTGCGGGCTGGTCGTGTCGGGACTCGCGAAGTCAAACGTGCGGAACATCCCGGGCAGGTTCTGCCGGTCAATGAACCCATACACCGAGCGGCGCGTCGTGAACGGTTCCTTCACGAGGTCCACCGGCTGCCCGCCCATTCGCGTGTCGAGCGCGCCCGCCACCGCGAGCAGCGCATCTCGCATCTGCTCGAAGTCCAGCCGCTGCCGGTTGAATTTCCACAGCAGCAGGTTGTTCGGGTCCGCTGCGAGCGCGTCGGGACGGTCGTTGCCCGCCTGCCGATACGTCGCGGACATCACGATGAGCTTGTGCAGCGTCCTCACCGACCAGCCGCTCTCGACAAAGCGCGTCGCCAGCCAGTCGAGCAACTCCGGGTGCGACGGCGGGTCCGCGCGCACGCCGAAATCGCTCGGTGTCCGCACAAGTCCCTGCCCGAAATGCCACGTCCAGATGCGATTCACCGTCACGCGCGCCGTGAGCGGGTTCTTCGCGTCAGCGATCGCCCGCGCCATCTCAAGGCGTCCGCTGCCTTGCGTGAACGGTTTGCGTCCCGCGCCCGCCGCGACTTCGAGGAACTGCCGCGGCACCTCCGGTCCGCGGTTGCCCTGCTGTCCGCGCACGAACACATACGGGTTGAACGGCGAGCCGTTGTCCTGAAGCGCCATCGCCCGCGGTGGCGCGCCGGAGTGCGTCGCATCCACTTCCTCGACCTTCGCGCGCATCTGCCGCAACCTCGGGCGCACGCCTTCGAGCAGCGAGTCGTTTTCCGGCGCGGGCACGTTGGCGGGCGCGCCGTTCGCGCGCAGCACCTCGCGCAACTGCTCGCGCGAAGGATCGGATTGCGGAGTGGCGCTGTCGCATTCGTTCAACAGTTTCCCGTAGCGGTCAGCAATCTCCTTGAGCGAAGCCGGGGCCGAACCGGTGAACATCTTCGCCACGAGTGGATGCACGGGCTTCGCCGGCTCGCTGTTCGCCGCGAACTTCGTAGCGAGCCCCTTCGCCTTGTCACCAAACTCCGCCCCAGGCAGTGCGGCGAACGCAAACCACGGCGCAAACCGCGGGTCGTTGGACTTAGCCGCGTGCGCGAGCCATGACTGCCACCGCCGCAGCGTGTTCTCGTCCAGCTTGCGCTCTGACACCGCGCGGTCACCGCGGCCAAGCGAGCCCTTCAACTCGTGCGCGGCGAGCAGGTAATCGCCCGAGCGTCGGCGCACCTCGGCGAGCGCCTTGGCGAGTTCCTTGTCGCGAAAGTCGTCGAGTTCCTTTTCGCGTTTCTCCCGCTCGGCGAGATACGCCTTGCGGTCTTCCTCGGGCGGCTCGATGCCGAGCAGCGGTTTCTCCTCCGGCTCGCTGCAGCTCGCGAACACGCCGTAGAGCGAATAGTAATCCTTCGCCGGGATGGGATCGTATTTGTGGTCGTGACAGCGCGCGCACGCGACCGTCAACCCCATGAAGCCGCGGCACATCGCGTCGAGCCGGTCGTCAATGATGTCCTGCTGATTGTTGAGGAACCGCCGACCGAGCGTGACGAACCCGAGCGCTGCGAGGTCGCGCTGGGATAGGGCCTGGGGGCTGGGGGCTGGGGGCTGGGGCTTGGACTCCGCGAGCGCCAGATCCGCCGCGAGTTGCCGGATGATGAACTGGTCCCACGGCAGGTCCTCGTTGAACGCCCGGATGACCCAGTCGCGATACGCGTAAGAGTAGGCGTAACGCCGCTGCTCGTCGCCCGCGAGGTAGCCCTTGGTGTCCGCGTAGCGCGCCACGTCGAGCCAGTGCCGAGCCCAGCGCTCACCGTAGCGCGGGGACGCCAGCAAACGGTCCACGAGAGACTCATAGGTCGTAGTGGACCTGTTCGTCCCATCCGACTCCCTGACGAACTCCTCCACCTCCGCCGCCGTTGGCGGCAAGCCGGTCAGGTCGAAGCAGAGCCTCCGAATCAACGTGCGCGCATCCGCCTGCGGCGAAGGCGCGAGCTTGCGCGACTCGAGCTTCGCCAGCACGAACGCATCAATCGGGTTTTGAACTTTGGATTTCGGACTTTGGACTTTTGGCACCGCCGGATCCTTGACCGGCTGGAACGCCCAATGCGATTTCACCTTCGCTGGGTCCGAGAGCGGCGGATGGTTGGCCGCGGCAAGCGCGTCACCGGTGCGCGGGTCGGGCGCGCCCATCCTCACCCACGCTTCGAGGTCGGCCACCTGCGGGGGAGTGAGCCGCTTGTTCTTCGGCGGCATCTGAAGGTTCTTGTCCGCATAGCGCACGGCGCGGATGAGCCGGCTCTGCTCGGGCTTGCCGGGAACCAGGACTGGCCCCGAAGCACCGCCCTTGAGCACGCCCTCGCGCGTGTCGAGGCGCAAGCCGCCCTTCACCTTGCCGCCGGTCGCGCTGTGGCACTCGTAGCAATTCTCGATAAACAACGGCCGGATGCGCGACTCGAAGAACTCCACGCCGCCCGCGTCCTTCGCCGCAGAGAGCGCGGTCGAACCGAAGCCCGCAGCCGCGAGGACAGCAAGCGCAACAAACCGGATCGGCGTTAAGTTCACGATGTAAAACCTGACTCGGCCACGGGCGTCGAATTCAACCCGTCACGCCCGCACACTTTAACACGGCCTTTGCCGCGCGGTTGCTCGCGCCGGGCGGGCCGAGCGACTCGACGACTTTCGCAAGCTGCGCCTTCACCGCCCTGCGGCGCGGTTCATCGCGAAGCAATGCGAGCGCGGCGCGGGCGAGGTTGGGGCCGGTCGCTTCGTGTTGCACGAACTCGGGAAACACCGACTCGCCCGCGAGCAGGTTCGGCATCGCGAGGAACTTCACCGTGACGAGCCGTTTGCCGACGGCGTAGGTCAGCCCCGAGGTCTTGTAGAACGCGACGGTCGGCACGCCGAACCACGCGCATTCGAGCGTCACCGTGCCGGTCGAGGCGATGGCAACCGTCGCCGCACGCAGCGCGTCCGCCAACCCGCCCACTTGCACCTCGACCCGGAGCGCACTCGCCTCGTCCGCGAGCTTCTTCAGCCCTTCGCTCGGCAGCACCATGCGAAACGTCGCCGCCGGCTCCTCGCGCTGAATCTCGCGCACGGCATCGAGCATCGGTGGCAGGTGGCGCTTGAGTTCACCAACGCGGCTGCCGGGCAGGAGTAAAACCATGGGAGGGCCGGGTTCCACCCCGGCCCCATCCGTCATTTTGGCGCGGGTGGAACCGCGCCCTCCCGCGTGATAGCGGTCCACGATGGGGTGCCCCACAACCTCCACCTTCAACTCCGGCACGCGCTCCCCATACCACGCCTTCTCGAACGGGATGATGGAAAGCAACAGGTCCACGTTCGCCGCGAGCCGCTTCGCGCGACCGGGACGCGACGCCCACACCTGCGGCGAGACGTATTGCACGATGCGCGGCGTCCAGCCTGCGATGCCGCGGCAGCGCTCGCGCACGGCGGCGGCGAAGCGGCTGTTGAAGCCCTGATAATCCACGCACACCACGATGTCCGGCCGCCGTTCGCTCGCGAGGGTGAGCAGTTGGTTGAAGTAGCGGCGGAACTTCGGGTAGTTCGACACCGCCTCCCAAAGCCCGATGACCGAGTGCTGCGTGAGGTCGAGCGCGAGTTCGACGCCTGCCTGCGCGAGCTTGGGACCGCCGGCGCCGAAGAAGTGAGGAGCGGCCGAAAGCTCGGCTCGGAGCGCGGTGACGAGTTCGGCCGCGAGCAGGTCGCCGCTCGGCTCGCCGGCGATGAGCATGATCTCAAGCGGTCGCATCGTCGCGTCGAGTCTGCCCGCTTCGCACGCGTTCCGCCATCGCGTTTCCCGCGAGCCAGCCGGTCGTCCACGCGGCCTGGAAGTTGAACCCGCCCGTGATGCCGTCCACGTCGAGCAGCTCGCCCGCGAAGAACAGGCCGGGACAGATTCGGCTCTCCATCGTCTTGAAGTCCACTTCGCCGAGGGCCACGCCGCCGCACGTGACGAATTCATCCTTGTTCAAGCTCTTGCCCGTGACGGCGAACTCCGACTCGACGAGTTGCCGCCCGAGCGCCTGCAACCGCGCGCGGTCGAGTCCGCCCCATTGCGTGACGTGCGGAATGCCCGTCGCGGCGACGAGCCGCTCCCACAAGCGCGAGGGAATTCCACCGAGCGCGGCGTTGACGACCCGTTTCGCCCCGGTGAGTTCGCGCTGCCGGTGGCCGAGCGCCATCACTTCCTCCACGGTCGCGTCCGCGAGCCAGTTGACGCGGAGCGCGAAGCGATAGTCGCGCGCGTGCAACTCGCGCGCACCCCACGCCGAGAGCCGCAGGACAGCCGGACCGCTCAAGCCCCAGTGCGTGACGAGCACCGGGCCGGACTCGCACAAGTTCGCCCCCCGCACGCTCACGGAGGCGCGCTCAACGCTCAGGCCGGCGATCCCTTCGAGGCGCGGGTCCCTCACGTGAAAGGTGAACAGCGACGGCACCGGCGGCACGAGCGTGTGCCCGAGGCCTGTGGCGAGGTCGCCGGACTTCGCCGCGCGGCAGCCGCCGGTGGCGAGCAGCAGCGCGGAACAGTCGAGCGGGGCGGTGAAACTGCGTGGCCTGCCGAACAACCCCTCACCCGCCCTTCGGGCACCCTCTCCCCTCGTCGGACGAGGGGAGAGGGATTGGGCGAGGGGTGGCAGCTCGGATTCACAGGACTCGCCCGCTCCGCTGCAATACACCCGGAACCCGCCGCCATCCCTTCGCTCGACTCTCTCCACGCCGCAGTTGGCTCGCAGTGTCACGCCCGCCTTTCGCGCCGACTCCATCAGGCAGTTGATGATGGTCTGCGACTGGTCAGTGGTTGGGAACATCCGCCCGTCGGCCTCGGTTTTCAGCGCGACCCCGCGCGACTCGAACCAGCGCACCGTGTCCTCGGCTTGAAAGCGATGGAACGCGCCGATGAGCGGCTTCGCACCGCGAGGGAAACGCTGCGCGAACTCGCGCGGCTCGAAACACGCGTGCGTGACGTTGCACCGCCCGCCGCCGGAGATTTTCACCTTCTGAAGAAACTGCGGCCCGCGTTCGAGCACCGTGGCCGTGCCGCGTCCCTGCAACGCCTCCGCAGCGGTGATGGCGGCGAAGAACCCCGCCGCACCGCCGCCGACGATGACCACCCGCTTTTCGGAACAATCACTCATGAACCACGAAGGCACGAAGAGCACCAAGAAGAAGTCCTCACCTTTGTGTCCTTTGTGCCTCAGTGGTTAATCCCGTTTGAACCTGCCGCGTGATCTCGAAAGCCAGATCCAGCGCAAGCTTCGCCTGCTCGCCACTGACCTTCGGCGTGCGGCGGGCGCGGACGCACTCGACGAAGTGCGCCAGCTCCAGCTTGAGCGGTTCGTCCTTCGCGATGGGCACGGGCTCGCGCACGATCTTGCGGCCGGCGAATTCGCTCACGATGGCGGAGTCCTTCGCCACGCCGAGCTTCGCGGCGAGCACCTTCTTGAGCAGCGGCGTCTCGCGCTCGCCGTCGCGGGCGATGCGGTAGATGAAGCCTTCCTGCGCGCGGTAATCGAGGCTCACGTAGCTCGGCTTCGCGCCGCCGCTGAAGACGCGGATTTTCCTCATGCGCTCGGGACTCACGCGACTCGCGGTGAGATTGGCGACGCAGCCGTTGGCGAAGCGCAGGCGCGCGTTGGCGATGTCCTCGGACTTGCTCAGCACCGGGATGCCCACGGCGTCCACGCTCGTGACGGGCGAGCGCACGAAGGCGAGCACCACGTCGAGGTCGTGAATCATCAGGTCGAGCACGACGCCGATGTCCGTGCTGCGCGCGGGATACGGCGAGAGCCGGTGGCACTCGATGAAGCGCGGCTCGGGCGCGGCGGATTCGAGGCAGGCAAAGACGGGATTGAAGCGCTCGACATGGCCGACTTGAAGCACGCAGCCGTTCTGTTGCGCGAGTTGCACGAGTTCGGCGGCTTGCGCGGCGTGGTCAGTCATCGGCTTCTCCACGAGCAGGTGGCGGCCTTGCGCAAGCAGCGCGCGGGCGAGCGCGAAGTGTGTCGTCGTGGGCGTGACGATGCTGAGCGCATCGGCGGAGGACGCGGCTTCCTCGACGGAGGCGAAGACGCGCGTGCGGCATTTCTCGGCGACCTTGCGTGCGGCGTCCGGATTCGAGTCGAACACGCCGGCGAAGTTCACGGCTCCGGCAGCGGCGAGCTCCGCGTAAAGGCGCGCGTGTTCCTTGCCGAGCGAGCCGGTGCCGAGGACGGCGACGTTGAGTTTCTCCGCGGAAGCCACGGGCCGAGTGTGCCCGTGAGCGGGCTGGTTGGCAATTGCGCGCCGAGCACGAAACTGGCGGCTGGACAGCGCCACGCCGACTGGCTCCAATGGCGACGCACCAATGAAGCGACGAGAAGCCCAATCCGGCTGTCGTCCGCTGAACTGATAGGCTAAGAAAGGAATGACCTGTGGATATTCAATTCAACTGCCCAAAGTGTAGCCAGGAGATGAACGTCAACGACACGGCTGTCGGGCTACAAGTCGAGTGTCCCACCTGCAAAGGTCAGATCACTGTCCCTTCCGGGACTCAAGCGCGCGCGCAGTCATCCCAAACTGTTACGAGCATCCCTCCCAGTGCACCGAGTCCTCCTCCTCTCGCAGCTTCGCCATCGGCGAGGTCTAATCCACCGGGTTTCGCTCCAGCTGTTAATCCCGGCCCTGCTATCACACGGCGTTCAGGTTGGGCAGACTTCTTAACTGCCATCGGTGTTCTTGGTCTAATCGTTGGCTTCGTCGTCGGCATTTTGATTGTTATGGGGGCAGAAGGATCAGACTTATGGGTTGTGTTCGTCGTTGGCGTCGCCGGAGGCTTGCAGGCAATGTTCTTGGCGTTTCTGGTAAATGTTTTCACCGACATCAGATGGTTCCTAAAGCAGCTGGTCGACAAGCGCTGACCAAACTAGGCAATGCAGTGTAGTATTCGCCCACGACTATCGTTGAGGAAGTGATGGCGCTCGCTTCCAGGCAGCGCAACGAAGTATTGAACCTACCTTCCGAAGCAATACAGCCGCTTCTCCGTGCGCAGGTAGATGCGGCCATCGAGAATGGCCGGCGTGGCGAAGACTTGCTCGCCCATGTCGTTCCGCGCGAGCACGTCGAGCGTGTCGCCCGCGGCATAGACCACCACGCGCCCCTTTTGCGAGGCAGCGTAGATGCGCCCGCCGGCGGCGATGGCGGAGGTGTAGTAACTGCCGTCGGCGTCGAGGCGCTCGGCCTGGTATCCGATGCTGCCGGTCTTGGTGTCGTAGCATGACGCGAGACCGCCGTCCTTGATGGTGTAAACTCGTCCGCCGGCGCACAGCGGCGACGACACGTAAGGCAGGTGCCGGTTCACCTTCCACACGACGTGCGAGTCGGTGATGTCACCGCGACCGCCGGGCTTGATGGCGAACACCTGGTTCTCGGCGCGCTCGAACATCGCCTTCATGTCGTCGTATTCCGCGCGGGTCACGATGCCGTCCTTGTTCACATCAATCTGGCTGAACCGGTCCTTGAACGGGCCGGCGGGGAACTCGTCCTTCGTGAGCGTGCCGTTCTTGTCCTTGTCGTTCTGCGCCGCGAACTGCTCGAAGGGCGGCATCGCGATGCGGTCGCCCTCGTCGCCGCCGACGTTCCAGCTCGACACGATGAGCAGGCCGTCGCCCGCGACCGGCGACGCGTTCGACACGCGCGCCATGCCGCGCGCGAGCCAGCGTTCGCGTCCGTCCTTCACGTCGTAGCTTTTCACCCACAACGAGCCGGCCACGACGATTTCCTCGATGCCGTCGTGCTTCCAAAGAAACGGTGAAGAGAAACCGCGGCGGAACTCCGAGCGGTCGGTGCGCCACGCGTCCTTGCCGGTGCGCTTGTCCACGGCGAGCAGGAAGGAGTTCATGTCCTGGTCGCACACGAGCACGAGCTTGTCGCCCGCGAGGATGGGCGACGTGGCCGCGCCGAACTCGACCACGGGCACGGGCAAGGGCTTGCGCCATTTTTCGTTGCCGTCGAAGTCGTAGGCAATCAGGCCGAAGGAGCCGAAGTAAACGTAAACGCGCTCGCCATCGGTGCACGGCGTGGACGCCGCCGGACTGCCGATGCGATGGAACTGCTCGACCTTCTCCGCGGGGGCTGCGGCGCGCCACAGGATGCGGCCGTCATGACGGTCGAGGCAGAGCGTCTCGAGTTTGCCGTTCGCGTGGCCAGTGAGGAAAATCTTGCGGCCCCAAATGCACGGCGAGGAGTGCCCGGTGGGCAGTTCGGCTTGCCAGACGACGTTGGACTTCGGCCCGAAGTGAACAGCCGGATTGCCGGGACCGGCGATGCCAAGTCCGCCGGGGCCGCGGAACTGCGGCCAGTTCGAGTCCGCGGCGATGCCGGTGACAGTGGCGGTCAGGAGTGCAGCGATGGCGTGTGCAGAAGAGGACATTGGTGAGGAGCGTTCTCGGTGAGGTTGGGTTTGTGGCGAGCGCGGGGCCGTTCTCCCTCACCCCTACCCTCTCCCGCTGGGAGAGGGAGAGCTTGTCGGGTGGTGTGAGTAAGTTCGAGCACGAGCGGTTTCGTCACCGCGCTTGCTGAAGTGATCCAAACTTGCAAGTGATGGACGACGATTCCCCCTCTCCCAGCGGGAGAGGGTAGGGGTGAAGGAGAACGCGTGCATTGAGAGTATGACTGAGGGAAACCAAGCGCGCATCAATGCGCCTGCGGTTTGGGCTTGGGGAGATTCACCTTCGTCTTCTCCTCCGCAAGCTTGAGCAACTGCGCGGGCGTGACGACGCGCGACCAGTTGAGGAAATCCGGCGCGTCCTTGTCGCCGCGCGGCGGGTTCGCGAGCGTGAGCGATGCGATGCCCGGCTCGAACAGCGCGGCAAACGTCGCGACCTCGGTCATGCTTGCGCTGGCGTGATAGTGCAGCGGCAGCGCGCCCATGCCCTCGACCGAGCGCGCGGCTTGCGTGGCGCGGCGCACGTCCCACGATTGCATCCCTGCGAGCGTCTGCCCGAGCAGCATGAAGCGCCGTCGCAGTTGTTTCTGATACGCCTCGGTCCCGCCCAGCGCGGTGAGCCCCACGCCGCGCGGCGCGAAGGTCACGTAAGCCGACGCGTTGTTCTTCATGTATTGCACCCAGCCGCCGAACTGCCGCGCGACCGCCTCGGGCACGGGCGCGCCGGATTTCACTCCCGCCGCGGCGAATTCATCGGCGAATGCCCCGGCAAATCCCGCCTGCGCGAGCGCGAGCTGCGACTTCCAGTTCTCGGCGTCCACGGTCTCGACGTGCAGTCCCTTGAGCGCGACGCCCACCGGCTGCGCGAGATAGAGGCGCAACGTCAAGCCCGGCTGGCTTTCGAACTCGTGCACGGTGAGCTTGATGCCGCTGTGCTCGGTCGCCGCGACCTGGCGGACGTTCAGCGGGATGGTCGCCGCGGGCCAGCCACCGAATGACTTCTCGCGCAAGTCCGCGAGCGCCCGCATCGAGTCAAACGCCGCCGAGTCCGTCGCGAGCTTCGTGAAGTTCTCGTGGCAGGTCTTGGTTATCTGGTCCGCGGGCAGCGTGTCGAAGACTTTCAGTTGCTGCCCGGTGAAGAGCTTCTCGGCGAAGTTCGCCACGGGCGCGTCGGAGCCCTTGAGCCACTTGTTGAACCAGCGCATGACGGGCACTTGCAGCTCCTGTGTGTCCTTGTGCGGGCCCTCGGTGATGATGAGGCCGAGCTTCTCGTGGACAGTGCGGTCGGTCGCGCTGTGCAGGTCGTAGATGCGGCGCACGGCGGCGTGGACGCGGCTCACGCCGTCGAGCGGGAAGATGGTGTCCTTGTCCGTGTTGACGATGAGCAGCGGGCGCGGCGCGACGAGCGCGGCAACTTGCGCGTAGTCCCAGCGATACGTGTTCACCATGAACATGCAGTCGCAGTGTCCCTCGACGCAGCCGTCCACAACGTGGTTGCGGAGGTCCGCAATGCCGGCGGTCGGGCACGCGGCCTTGATGCGCTCGTCGAGCGCGGCGATCCACCACGAGTAAGCGCCGCCGCCGCTGCGGCCGGTGACGCCGAACTTCGTCTTGTCCACCTCGGGCCGCGTCTCGAGGTAGTCGAGCGCGCGGATGCAGTTCCACGCCTCGGCCGCGGCGCTCGAGTAGCCGCGCGAGTTCCACCACCACATGCTCTCGCGATACGTGCCGTGGTGGATGCCCTCGATCTCGCCGAGTTGCACGGTGTCAATGAGCAGCGCGACGTATCCGTTGCGCGCGAACCACGCGCCCCAATGCTGGTAGCCGACCTTGTTGCCGAAGCTCACGCCGTTGGTCTTGATGTTCGCGTGGCCGCAGACGTAGAGGATCGTCGGCGCGGGGTTCGTGAGGTTCCTCGGCACATAGAGATTTGCCGTCACGTAGAGCCGCGGCATGGACTGGAAGTGCAGCTTCTCGACGGTGAACTCGGGATGATCGAGCTTGCCGGTGACCACGGAGTTCAAGTCCGTCTTCGGCGGCAACGGGTCGAGCCCGAGCATCTCGTGCAATTGGCGGCGGAACTTGTCCTTGTTCTTGTTCCAATCGTCGAACGACTGGATGTCCGCGAGGCTGCGTTCCTCGACGGCGCGCGCTTCGAGCCGGAAAAACTCCGCAAACATGCGGTCACCCGCGGTGGCGTTGGTGGGGAGCTTGCCGTAGGGATTGCGATAGGCGGCGGCCGACAAGCCGAACGGGATTGCGGCCAGCAAGGCGAGAGCGAGCAGTCGGGTTGGGTTCATGGCATCAAGGTTGAATTGGGGACAAACGACAAAGCCGCGTCACCTCTTCTCCGCGATGCACCACAACGCGCGGTGCGTGCGGATGAACAGCTCGCCGTTCGACGGGACGATGGACGAATTGCTCGGCTCGTTGAGCGGGTTCATGGCGACCATCTCGAACGTCGGGCTCGCCTTGAACACGAAGCAATCGCCCGCCTGCGTGATGGTGTAGCAAAGACCGTCGGCGAGCATGATGGACGACCAGTTCGCGCCGGCGCGCGTGCCCGCGAGGCGCTCCTCCCACACGAGCTTGCCCGTCCTGAGCTCGAAGCACTCCGCCACTCCGGGGTCATTGTGGATGTAAATGTGCCCGTCGTGAATCACGCCCGAGCCGATGCGCTGCTTGGTGCGCGGATGATGCCACAACCGCCGCGACGCCGTGATGTCGCCGCTGCCGCCCGCCGTCACGCCGATGCTCATCCCGCCGAATCCGCCCATCGCCACCGCGATGCCATCGGCGAACACGGGCGACGTGTAACACAGCGGATTCAAGCCCGCGCACGTCCAGAGTTCCTTGCCCGACTTCGGTTCGTAGGACACGAGCCGCCGCGGCCAGCTCATCAACATCTGCTCCGCGCCCTCCACCTTCACGATCAGCGGCGTCGTCCACGAGCCGATGTAAGTGTCCGACTGCTGCCCCTTCTCGCCGGGCGCCGGATGCTTGTATTTCGTCTCCTCGTCGCGCCGCCACACGGTCTTGCCCGTGCGCTTGTCCACCGCGAGCAAATACGTGGTGTCCGCCGGGCCGAAGTTCAGGAAACACAAATCCCCGTGCAACACCGGCGACGCGCCGTTGCCCCAGATGTGGAACTGCTTCCCGATGTCCGCGCGCGACCAAAGCTCCTTCCCGTTGAGGTCGTGGCAGAACAGCCCGTCCGATGCGAACGACACCACCACCCGCTCGCCATCCGTCGCCGGCGACGCCGGGCAATACGGATTGGTCGAATGCGTCGGCTCCTTCTCGCGCGTGGTGACGCCCTGCTGCCAGAGCAACTTGCCGTCGGCGCGGTTGAAGCACATCAACGTGCGCCGCTCGCCGACCGGCTGCGAGACCAACACCTTGTCGCCCCAAACAATCGGCGTCGAATTGCACCGTTCCGGCAGCGGGATGCGCCACTTCACGTTCTGATTCGTGCCCCACTTCGTCGGGAGCCCCTTCTCCGTGCAGATGCCGTCGCCCGACGGGCCGCGCCACGCGGGCCAGTTGGCGGCGAGGCACGGCAGCGAAGCGGACAACGTAAAACTCGAAAGGAGCAGGAGAATCCGTCGCGGGGACAATCGGTGCGGTGGCTTCATGCCGCGACCCTATCAGGCGCGGTCCACGTGGCAACGCTCTTGGCGAAGGCCGGCCATTCCATGAACCGGAGCGCCGGTCTCCGACCCGCGCGGTATTGCGGACGGACAAGGACGCGCCGGGCCGGAGACCGGCGCTCCTGCCCCCTGGTTCATGGAAAGGGAGAACGGCGGGCGCATCTCACCTTCTTGCAAGCGACTCAAGCGTCGGAAACTGACAGAAAGAAGGAGGCAGAAAGAACCGGGGATCTGAGCCCATGTCAGGACTCATGAGGCTGGCAAAATGAATGGGGACAAACGAATGCGCGGCCAAAGGAGTGGATGCGCCTTCCTTCGTTCACCTGCCGTCCGTGCTGCGCCGTTTGCCAGTCCTTCTTTTTGCCCGCTTCGTTCTATCAGTTCGTCCGCCCTTCCCTCTGTGCTGCAAGAAACTGAGATGCGCCCGCGGCCGAACTGTTGATCCTCGGCAGGTTGTCCGCAGGTGGGGGAAGCCGAAAGCAGATGGGTCGCGGGTTGGGCGTTGCGGTTGGGACCGGGAGGTGCTTTGCGATGGACAACTCCCCTGCCCTGCCGTGAACTGCGCCCATGCAACGCATCCCCCGTGATCTCGCGAAGAAATACGCCTTCGACTGGCGCGATGAGCCGTTGGTGCGCGTGAAGTGCGGCGAGAGCTTCGAGGTCGAGACGTGGGACGCGAGCACGGGCTACTTCAAGTCGGAGGCGGACAAGGCCATCCCGGCGAAGCGCCCCGGCTTCGACCGTTCGCCGCCCACGGCCAATCCCATCGCCGGGCCGGTGTGGGTCGAAGGCGCGCAGCGCGGCGACACGCTGGTGGTGACCATCGAGGACATCGTGGTCGCGGAGCAGTCGTGGATCGCCATCGGGCCGCGGCGCGGTCCGCTGGGCGAGAGCGCGCGCTGGCCGGAGTTGAGCGCGGACTACACGACGAAGGTCTTCCGCCACACGCCGGGGCCGAGCGGGACGAACCGCGATGGCACGCTGCATTTCAACGAGCGCATCGCGTGGCCCATCACGCCGTTCATCGGCACGCTCGGCGTCACGCCGGACCGCGAGGTGCACTCGAGCATTTCCGGCCAGGGCGATTGGGGCGGCAACCTCGACATCCGCGACGTGGCGCCGGGCAACCGCATCCTGCTGCCAGTTTTTCACGAGGGCGCGCGGTTCTATCTGGGCGATGTGCACGCGAGCCAGGGCGACACGGAGTTCACGGGCACGGCGGCGGAGACGTGCGCGACGGTGCGCGTAAAGCTGGACCTCGTGAAGCAGAAGCGCGTGCCGTGGATGCGCATCGAGAAGCCGGAATCCATCGTGAGCGTGTTCGCCGCGCGGCCGATGGAAAGCGCGGTGGAGTCGGCAACAATCAACCTGATGGACTGGCTGATCACGGAGCACGGCTTCACGGCGACGGACGCCTATTGCCTCGTGAGCACGTGCCCGGACTTCCGCATCAACGTGTATCAGTCGTGCAAGATCGCGAAGCTCGACTGCGTGGTGGGCGCGGAGTTGCCGCGCAAGTTTCTCGCACGCTGACAGGGCGCTTGCCCGCGCCGCAGCCTTGCCGCACCCTTGCGCCGATGTCCCCCTTGCGCGGTGTCCAAGCCGTGACCTTCGACGTCGGCGGCACGCTCATCGAGCCGTGGCCGTCGGTGGGGCACGTGTATGCCGAGGTCGCCGCGAAGCACGGCGTGTGGCCGGTGGACGTGGACGAACTGAACGCGCGGTTCGCCGCGGCGTGGATTGCGCGGCGCGATTTCCAGCACACGCAGGCGGAGTGGTTCGCCATCGTGCGGGACACATTTGGCGAACTGGCGGCGCGGCTGCCCGCAGCGTTCTTACCGGCTGTTTACCGCCGCTTCGCCGAGGCAGAGGCGTGGCGCATTTGTCCCGACACATTGCCTGCGCTCGATGCACTCGCGTCGCGCGGGCTGCGGCTCGGCGTGGTGTCGAACTGGGACGAGCGGCTCGAGCCGTTGCTGCGGCGGCTGCGGCTCGCGTCGTTCTTCGAGCTGGTCGTGGTGTCGTGCGACATCGGCTTCACCAAGCCGTCGGCAGTCATCTTCGAGCATGCCGCGCGCAAACTCGGCCTGCCGCCGCAGTCCATCCTGCACGTGGGCGACGCCGAGCGTGAGGACGCCACGGGCGCGCGCGAGGCGGGCTTGCGCTCGCTGCACCTGGACCGACGCCGCGCCAGCGCTCCGCACGACGGGCACATCGCCACGCTGACAGAGCTTGACGGGTTGCTCGCCGCGTGACGGCGCGAGCGGCCGTGATTTTCCTTTGACTCCGCGCGGCGTTGGCGGTGCACTTCGCAAACGATTCAACCCGCGCCCTGCGCGCCAAACGCCACTGCACCATGAAGCCAACACTCCGCCTCCAATTCCTCGCCGCGACTTTGCTCGCCGGCGCGATCCAGACCGCGCCGCTGCTTGCCGCGACGGAAATCCCCGACGAGTTCCGCATCGGGCCGTTCGCCATCGGCTGCCAGGCCTACACGTTCAACCGCTTCAGCGTGTTTGAGGCCATCGAGAAGACCGAGGCCGCCGGCGGCAAGGTCATCGAGTTCTACCCCGGACAAAAAATCACGAAGGACGAGCCGATGGTGAAGTGGGACCACAACGCGAGCGAGGAGTTGATCGCGCGGGTGAAGGAAAAGCTGGCGAAGCACAAGATCAAGGCCGTCAACTACGGCGTCGTGGGCATCCCGGCGGACGAGGCGCAGGCGCGAAAGATTTTCGAGTTCGCAAAGAAGATGGACCTTTACGCGATCACCACGGAGTCGGACAAGCAGATTGACCTGATTGAGAAGCTCGTGAAGGAGTTCGACGTGCGCGTTGGTTTTCACGAGCACGCCAAGAAGGCGAACGACCCGAATTACAAGCTGTGGGACCCGAACTATGTGCTCGGGCTGGTGAAGGACCGCGACGCGCGCATCGGCGCGTGCGCGGACACCGGCCATTGGGCGACCTCGGGACTCGAACCGCTCGACTGCATCAAGCTGCTCAAGGGGCGCATCATCAGCCTGCACTTGAAAGAGCGCACCGTCATCGGCCGCCAGATGCCGGACGCCATCTTTGGCACGGGCGTGTCCAACATCCGCGGCATCCTCGACGAACTGCGGAAGCAGAACTTCAAGGGCAACATCTCCATCGAATACGAGAACAACTGGGACAACTCCGTTCCGGATGTCGGCCAGTGCATTGGCTTCGTGCGCGGCTACCTCGCCGTGCTGCCCGCCAAGTAAGACCGCCTGTTCAGCTTTCGGTCGCGGTCATCGCGAGCCGAGCAACCACTTCGCGGCAGCGCCGCGATCCGCGGTTGGAGCCGAAACAACCGTGCTCGTTGCGCCCGCACTTTGATACAGCTTCGACGCGAGCGACGGGGCAGGTTCTCCACCAATCCACAACGGTGAAGGCGCGTTGAGCGCGAGCAGTCCCGGCACGTCGCCGTATTTCGCGCCACCGGGGAGGAAGTTCGGGTCGCGATAATCGAGCAGCTTGCCGAAGCGGAACCCGCCCGCCTCGACCGCCGCGCGATCAATCGCCTCACGCGCCAACGCACGCGCCGCCGCCACAATGGGACCGGTCGTGCCGAAGCCGGCCACGTCCACGCTCTTGGGCGCAGGATGGTTCGCGTTCGCCTCGTAACTGCGCAGATACTTCACCATCGTCAGCACGTCGTGCACACGCTGCGCGAAGAGGGAGTGGTTGTAGCCCAGCGTGTAGCCTGCGAACTCGCGCGGATTCGCGACGGTTCGCGTCTGCTTCACGGGCTGGCCGTCCTTGAGGAACTCGCCTTGGAACAGCAGGTCCGCGCCGAGCACGGTCGCCCCGGAGTCCACGAGTGATCTTACCTCGGCGCGCACGGACCCGTCGGCGTTGAAGAGCGCGGCTTTGCCGGAGTCGTCGAGCCACACGATGGCGCGGCCGTTCCACTGTTTCGGATAGAGCCACGCGACCGGGAGTTCCTCGCCGTGCGTCTTGTTGCGCAAGAGGCCGGTCATCTCGACGAAACCGCCGCGGTCAGCCTTGTTCTTGAGCGTCCACTCGATCTCGCCAGCCGTCGCGAGCGTGCGACCGATAACAGCTTCCACTCCGCTGCCGACCACCTTGCGGAAGCCTTCGACGGAACCGGCCGCGGAGTTGATCTGCTTGTCGGCGTCCGCCTTGAGCCAGCGGAGCAGTGCGCGCTCGAAGTCCGGGTCGTCGGCCTTGGGCGCGGGGTGTTTGTCATCCCACACCGTGAGTTGCGCGCGGGTGAGGCGCTCGTAGTCGCGCTCGATGACGGGCGGCTTCGCCCCCAGTTTGAAATGCTGGTTGAGCCACGTGTAGAAGCCCGAGCGCGCGACGGCATTGTAGTTGTGCGGGAAATGCTCGCCCCGATGGAGCATCACGTTGTTGGTCGCGCCGGCGACCGTCTTGTAATGCGCGAGCAACTCGGGGAAGCCCTTCGTGGACATTTCCTTCGTCCAGTCGTTCGCGGTGGTCATCCCCTGCGGCTTGGGTGCAAAGAGTGCGGCAAACTCGATATTGCCCGTGTTCACGCGCAGCAGGCAGGCGTTCTCGCAAGTGCAACCGCCCTGCATTGCCGTGCTCACCATCACCGCGGGGAACGACAACGTCACGCGCGGGTCCACCGCGGCGAGCAGCATCGTCTGCGTGCCGCCGCCGCTCGCGCCGGTAATGGCAATGCGCGCGGGGTCCACCTCGGGAAGCCCGAGCACGAAGTCAAGCGAGCGGACGGCGTTGAGCGTCTGCAGGCCCATGATGCTCTGCAAGTTCGCCTCGGCCTGCGGCGAGTAGAGGCCCCAGTTCTCGGTGGTGTTCGCCTCGGGACGCTGCTTCGCGAAGCGGTGCACCGTCTGCGCCGAGAACTGAGTCGCATCCGAATCGCTCAGCATGTCCCATTGCCACACGATGCAACCCATGCGCGCGAGCTGGACGCACATGGACTGGAACCGGCTCTTGCCGCCCTCGGCGAAGCGTTCCTGTCCCGACGCGATTTCGGCGCGCAGCCGGTCGTCGGTTTCCTCCGAGAGCCGCGCGTCCTTCCAGTGACCGTGCGCGAAGAGCACCGCGGGCACCTTGCCCGTGCGCCCCTTCGGCCGGTAAAGGTTGCCCGTGACAAACAGGCCGGGGACGCTTTCGAAGTAGACCTTCTCCACGGTGTATTCGTCCTTCTCGATCTTGCCGTGGATGACGACGTTGAGCGGCGTTTTGGCAGGCATCGGCCACAAGCCTTGCGACGCGAGAATCTGGCGACGCACAAACTCCGCGCGCGCAGGCCATGCTGCCTTCGACTTGGGCGGCGTGAAGGGGAAATAGCCGTTGAGGTCTTTCGGCGGCGTGAGGCGGGAGTCGTTCGGCAACTCGCCCGGCGGCAACGCGCGTGGCACGGAGGCAGGAGTTGAAGCGGCTAAGGATTGGGCAGCGAGGCACAGGATGACGACACGAAGCGGCGTGACAGCAAGAGGGGCGTTCATGCGTGGCAGCGTAGCGCGACAATCCGACTGCGCAACGCAAATGCCGCGCGGGCGAATTAGCTTGCCCCGAAGTCTGATTCTGGCGAAATCCGACGCCGGCCGCGAAAGCAACTCGCGCGACCCGGAGAGATGGCTGAGTGGTTTAAGGCACACGCCTGGAAAGCGTGCGTGGGCTTATACCCCACCGTGGGTTCAAATCCCACTCTCTCCGCCACTCTCACCGTTCCTCCGGCACCATCACGCTTGAACTCCGGCCAGCACGTCATGCTCGCGAAGAGCGAGATTGAATGGCTCCAGTGACATCGGTGTATCGTGGTCGAGGTAGTCCTCGCAGATGCGGAAAAAGTCCGCGTAATTCTCCGCGCGCCGGATGCGGTGAAGGAAATCGCCCGTCGGATCAACGCCCAATCCGAGGAAGTTCATGTGCCGCTTCAGATGCGTGACGTGACCTCGCTCGGACGAATCCGCAATTCGCGTCGCTTCATGCAGCGCGCACACGTAGTCGAGCACGTCCCGCCCGCGCGGAAGAAACACCTCCCGGCGCTCCAGATGCTCGCGCACCTGGCGGAAAAGCCACGGATTGCGGATTGCGCCGCGGCCGATCATCAGGCCGCGAGCCCCTGTCGCGCGCAGCACCGCCTCCGCGCTTCCGGCGGAGTGCACGTTGCCATTCGCAAGCACCGGGCACGGCATCGCCTCCACCGCGCGTGCGATGAAGTCGTAATGCACTTCGCTGCGATACATCTCGCGCACGGTGCGGCCGTGGACGGTGAGCAAGTCGAGTGAGTGTCTTGCGAAGACAGGCAGCAATTCATCGAACACGCGCGGGTCGTCGAAGCCGATGCGCGTCTTCACCGAGAACTTCACCGTCACCACGTCGCGGAGCGCGCCGAGGATGGCGTCCACGCGCGCCGGTTCGCGAAGCAAGCCGCCGCCGGCGCACTTCTTGTATACCACCGGCGCAGGGCAGCCGAGATTCAGGTCAATTCCCGCGACCGGATGCTGCTGCAGGTCGCGCGCTGTGCGCGCGAGGCCGGGGATGTCATTGCCAATCATCTGCGCAATAATCGGCCGGCCGGTCGCGTTCTCCGTGACCGCGCGGAGGATGTGCCGTTCGAGCGAGGAAGTCGGGTGCACGCGGAAATATTCCGTGAAGAACACGTCCGGTCCGCCGAAGCGCGCCGCCAGCGACATGAACGCGAGGTCCGTCACGTCCTGCATCGGCGCGAGCGCAAGGACTGGCTTGGGTTGCCGAAGGAGCGCTTCGAGTTGTTGCACCGGTGTCATGCGGTCGGCGGAGTATCACCGCGACTGGCACGCGCGCCAACTTCGATTCCAGAAGCCATCGCGAGCTTGGTTTCCACCACGGGCGCGCTATGCTGTTCGCATGGCAGGCGCGCCGCTCGCAACTACGACAAGCCCCGACCCACTTGCTCGTGAGTTCCTCGCGCACCTTGCGACGGACCGCGGGGTCTCGTCCCACACGCTGAAGAATTACCGCGCGGCGCTCGGCGAATTCAGGCGCTGGCATGTCGAGGAGCGAGGCGGACCTCCGGAGTGGGGCCGCGCGCAGCGCGACGACTTTCGCGCATACCTGCGGTGGCTTGGCCGCGCTGGACTTGGCCGCTCGGCGATGCGCGTCCGCTTCAGCGCGCTGCGGACCTTCTACCGGTTTATCATCCGACGCGGCGAATTGGCAGCAACGCCGCTGCGAGGCATGGCGCTCCCAAAGGTCGGCCGGGCGCTGCCGAAGTTTCTCACGCAGGAACAGGTCAGCACCCTGCTCGCAGCACCCCTGAAGGAACTTGCCGACCGACAGGCCGCGGGCGACGACTCGGTGGACTCCCCTGCCCTGCTCCGCGACGCGGCGATTCTGGAAACCATCTACTCGTGCGGACTGCGCGTCAGCGAAGTGTGCGGCCTGCTGTGCGCGGACATTTCGGGCAACGAGCGGTTGGTGCGCGTGCGTGGCAAAGGCCGCAAGGAGCGTTTGGTTCCCATCGGCGAGCCGGCGCTCGACGCCATCGAACGCTACTGGCAGGCGGCGAATCATCCCTGCGCCTCGTCAGTGCCCGTTTTCCTCGCAACGGCCGGCACGTTGAGGCCCGTGACGCAGACGACCATCCAGCGCCAACTCAAGCGATACCTCGCCGCGGCTTCGCTCGACCCGGCGCTCACGCCGCACAAGCTCCGCCACAGCTTCGCCACGCACCTGCTCGACGCGGGCGCGGATCTGCGCAGCGTGCAGGAACTGCTCGGGCACGCGCACCTCGTGACGACGGAGGTTTACACGCACCTCACCACCGAACGGCTTCGCAAAGTCTATGACCAGGCTCATCCGCGCGCCTGAACTCACCGCCCGTGACTTCTCGTCGAGGGCGCTCGTCGGTGCCTTGGTCGCGCTCGCAGTCGTCGCCCTGCTTGCCGGTTGCCGGACCGTTCCTCCCGTGGACTGGCCCTCGCGATTCGGAACCTACTCGTTCGACGACGGCATCAAGGAATATGGCGCGCCCGACCGGACCGCGACGCTCAGCGACGGCTCGCGCGTCTGCGAATGGTGCACGCGCAAGGGATACTCATCCGCATACGTCACCGGCTACCCAACGTTTCCTTACACGCGCGTCGAGGTGCCACCCGCGAAGGACGAATGGATGCGGCTGACGTTCGGCCCCGACAACAAGCTCAAGGAATGGAAACGATTCTGGCGGTGACTTCCGGCCGCCGAAGCCCGTCGTTTGGTCGTTGAAGTCAGCGCGGCCCCCACTCATCCTCCCGCCGTGGGCGCGTTCCTCCCAGACGAGTTTGTCTTCGCGACCGTGCATTGCGCGCTCAAGGAGGACATCCGCGGCGGGGACGTGACGACGCTCACGACGGTCCCTGCGAACGCGGTTGTGACCGCGCGCATGGTCGCGCGGGAACCCCTCGTGCTCTGCGGCGTCCAGCTCGCGCTCGAGGCCTTCCAGCAGCGAGCGCCGCGCGTGAAGTTCAAGTTCCTGCTCGCGGACGGCGCGAGCTTCGCCGAAGGAGGACGGATTTTGACCGTGCGAGGACCTGCCCGCGCCATTCTCAGCGCCGAGCGCGTCGCGCTCAATTTCGTGCAACGGCTCAGCGGGATCGCCACGCTCACGGCTCGCTTCGTGAAGGCGGTTCGCGGCACCCGCGCCGCCATTTACGACACGCGCAAGACCACGCCCGGCCTGCGCATCCTCGAAAAATACGCGGTGCTGTGCGGCGGCGGGCGCAATCATCGCCTCGGCCTTCACGACCAGATTCTCATCAAGGACAACCACCTCGCCGCATTGCGTGGCGCGAAGCCAAACGCCATCGCCGCCGCCGTCCACCGCGCGAGGAAGCGCTATCCGAAGTTGCTCGTTGAGGTTGAAGCCGACTCGCTCGCGCAGGTCCGACAGGCCGTCGCCGCCCGCGCGGACATCATTCTTCTCGACAACATGCCCTCCGCGCAGCTTCGCGCGGCTGTGAAGCTCGTTCGCGGAAGAGCGCTCACGGAGGCCAGCGGTGGCGTCAACCTCCGCAACGTCCGCGCCATCGCCGCGACGGGCGTTGACCGCATTTCTGTCGGCGCGCTCACGCACTCCGCGCCCGCGGTTGACATCGCGCTGGACTTCGAAGACTGACATCCCGCACCGCGCCTTTCGCACGACCATGCCCCCGGACAACCAACCGCCCCAGCGCATCGAGTCGCTCGACCAGTTCCGGGGCTACACAGTGGCCGGGATGTTCCTCGTCAACTTCATCGGCGCCTACGCCGCCACGCCCGCGCTGCTCAAACATCACAACACGTATTGCAGCTACGCGGACACGATCATGCCGCAGTTCCTCTTCGCTGTCGGCTTCGCGTATCGGCTGACGATGCTGCGCCGGCTGGCGGCGGGTGACGGGCGGAGCGCCTTTCTGGTCGCTCTGAAACGCAACCTCGGACTCATCCTGCTCGGGTTCGTCATCTACCACCTCGACGTGGCGACCCGCGCGTGGGCGGAATTGTCGGCGCTCGGTGTCGGCGGATTCTTGAAGAACGCCTTTCAGCGGACGCTCTTCCAGGCGCTCGTGCACATTGGCGTGACCAGCCTGTGGGTCATGCCCGTCATCGCGCGCGGCGCGGGAGTCCGCATCGCGTTTGCCATCGCTTCGGCCGCCGCCTTTCACCTGCTTTCGCAGGCGGGCTACTACGACTTCGCGATGGGCCGCCCTGTGATTGACGGCGGCCCGTTGGGTTTCCTTACTTGGACAATCCCGCTCATCGCCGGCTCGCTCGCCCACGACGCGATGATGGCCGCGCCCGACCGCAAGCCCATCACGCCACTGCTCAAGTGGGGCGCGGCGCTGATGCTCCTCGGCTACGTGCTCGCCTGCCTCAACCTCCAAGCGCCGCCCGCCGACGTGACGATCGGCCCAAAGCTCGCCGAAGGCGCTGTGGTTTCCGGGGTGCTCGTCGAACCGCCCTTCGTGCCGCCGACGCGTCCCATCAACATCTGGACCATGAGCCAGCGCGCGGGCAGCGTTTCCTATCTCGTGTTTGGCGCGGGATTCTCGCTGGTCGTGTTTGCCGCGTTCGTGTGGGCGTGCGACCCCCGCGGCTGGCGGCTCGCGGTGTTCACCACGTTCGGCACGAATGCCCTCGCGGGCTACATCATCCACGACCTTGTGGCCGGCGCCATCAAGCCGTGGACGCCGCGCGACGCGCCGGGCTGGTTTGTGTTCCTCGCGCTCTCGCTCTTCATGCTGCTGTGCTGGCTGTTTGTGCGGGCGCTGGAGAAGAACCGCATCTACCTGCGGATGTGAACGCGCCCGACCCCCTGTTCCAACGCCGCGCCACCCAGATGCTCGTGCTCGTCACGGCGCTTTGGGCGGTGAGCTTTCCGACGATGCGCGCGCTCTCGCTCACGCAGGATGAACTGCTGCCGGGGCGCAGTTCCTTCTTCTTCGCCGGAGTGTGCACGGTGATCCGATTCGGGCTCGCGGCGGCGGTGCTCGCCGTGTTGACAGCGCGAACTCTCCGCGGGATGTCGCGCCTCGAAGTTGAGCACGGGCTCGGACTCGGGCTGTTTGCGGGCGTCGGGCTGCTGTTGCAAATGGACGGGCTTGCGCACACGGTCGCGAGCACGTCGGCGTTTCTCTCGCAGTGCTACAGTTTCCTGATTCCGGTGTGGGTCGCGCTCGCGCATCGCGTCGCGCCGCGATGGAACGTCCTGCTCGGCTGCGTGTTCGTCACGGCGGGAGTCGCCGTGCTCGCGCGGGTGGACTTCCGCGAGTTCCGCCTCGGCCGGGGCGAACTCGAAACGCTCATCGCCTCGGTGTTCTTCACGGGGCAAATCCTGTGGCTCGAACGCCCGCGCTTCGCCGCCTGCAACGTCAACCACTCCACCACGATTCAGTTCGCGGTGATGTCACTGGTGGGGTTGCCGGTTGCGCTCGCCACGACGCAGCAAGCCGGCGACTGGCTCGCTGCGTATCGCACCGCGCCCACGCTCGGTATGCTTGGCATCCTCGTCGTCGTGTGCACGCTCGGCGCGGGCGTGCTGATGAACCACTGGCAGCGGCACGTGGGCGCGACGCTCGCGGGACTCGTGTATTGCTGCGAGCCGGTGTTCGCGAGCGCGCTCGCCCTCTTCACACCCGCGTGGCTCGGCGCGTGGACGGGCGTCCCTTACGCAAATGAAACGCTGACCGCGAGCCTGCTGGCCGGCGGCGGGCTCATCTTCGCCGCGAACGTGCTCGCGCAATGGAAGCCCTGCACGCCGGGCGGAAACCGCGCGTGACCCATTGGGAAACGCTGATTTGACCACGAATGACATTGGCCCGATGGACACGGACAAAACCAAACGCACAGGCGCGGAGGACGCAAAGAGTCGCGGAGGAAGCTTGAGACCTCTGCAAACCGTAATGGCACGGCATCGTGCCTGTGCAGAGGCGACTACTTCCCGTGCAAAATGCGCAGGCAAGATGCCTGTGCCACTATTGAAACTGACTTTCGCAGAGGTCTTGGTTTGTTTTTGCGGTTCTCCGCGCCCTCCGCGTCTCCGCGTTTTTCGGGCATCTGTGCCCCGACTCGGAGTCGGGATTCGTCATTCGTCATTGCCGCGACTCGGAGCCGGCTTCAGCGCTTCCCTTGGTCGCCCGCTCATTTCGCTCCGGCCACTTCGCGATGGAGCTTCGCGCAGTTCCGCACCATCGCGTCCATCGAGAAATCGCGGATCACCCGCTCGCGCGCCCGTGCGGACATCGCAGCCAGCGCCGCCGGGTCGCAACCACCCGCTCCAGTTCGCGCGCGAGAATGTCCGGTGAGTCCAGCGCCGGCACGCCGCACGCCATCGCCTCGAGCAGCGCGTTGGACAACCCCTCGAGCCGCGCCGCGCCCCGATTGAACGCCTCGATGAGCAGCACGTGCTTCTTCCTCGGGTCGAACCGCCTCACGATGCCGACGAACTGTCCCTCGGTCGGCAGGCCGAAACACCGCCGCATCGCCGCGCGGTCCAGCGGCTTGAACCGCTCCGTGTCCACGTCGTTGAGGATGGGCACGATCGTTTCGCCCGGATACCCGTGCTCGATGAGGAAGCGCCGCAACGACTCGGACACCGTATGAATCCGCCGGCAGCAGCGATTCATCCACCGCCGTTGCAACCGGCGCCTCGGCGTGTCCTCGCCCGGCTGGAACACGCCATGTTCGCCCTGCAAGATGGGCCGCCACAGACCCAATCCCGTCGCGAGCACGGAGTAGGTCAACGGGCCGAGATTGTGCGAGTGCACCACGTCCACGCCGACGCGCCGGATAACCCGCGCCACGCCCGCCGCCGCGCGCAGCGAGAAACCGGGCAGCTTGTGCAGGATGGTCACGCGCTCCGGATGCGGCAACCGCTCGACGAACGCGCCGCCTCGTTCCAGGCAGCAGACGTGCACCTCGAACTCGTCCTCCGGCAGACGCTTCGCCACGTTGGCGACCCCGATCTCCATCCCGCCCGGCTCGAGGGAGGACAGCACATGGAGGATTTTCAGCCGCCCCACGCGCGGGACGTTGGCGACGCGGCGCGGGCAAGGGAACAGCGAACTGAGCAAACCTCCGCCTCGGCGAAAACCCGAAACCGCAGTGCCGGCCCTCAGTCGCCGAAAAACTTCTGGATCTCCTTCACCACCTCGATGAAGCGGTCCACTTCGGCGCGGGTGTTGTAGAAGTAGAAGCTGGCGCGGGCGGTGGAGGGGACGCCGAGTTTCTTCATCAACGGCTGGGTGCAGTGGTGCCCGCCCCGCAGGGCCACACCGTAGCGGTCGGCGATGGTCACAACGTCGTGCGCGTGGATGTCGTCCAGCAGGAAGCTCACGAGGCCGCCGCGCTCGCCCTTGGGGCCGAAGAGGCGCACGCCTTTGAGCTCGCTCAAGCGCGCGTAGGCGTAGGTGGCGAGTTCGAGGTCGTGGCGGAAGATGTTCTCGCGGCCGATGGCGTCGAGGTAGTCGAGCGCGGCGTGCAGGCCGACGGGGCCGGAGATGTCGGGCGTGCCGGCCTCGAACTTGTGCGGGAGCGTGTTCCACGTGCTCTTGAAGTAGTCCACGGTGGCAATCATCTCGCCGCCACCGTGCCACGGCGGGGTTTGCTCCAGAACTTCCTTGCGCCCGTAGAGCGCGCCGATGCCGGTGGGGCCGCAAATCTTGTGGCCGCTGAAGGCGTAGAAGTCGCAGCCGATGGCTTGCACGTCCACGGGGAGGTGGCCGGCGCTTTGCGCGCCGTCCACGAGTGTGGTGACACCAAGCCTCCGCGCGCGGGCGCAGAGGTCGGCGACGGGGTTGAGGGCGCCGAGGGCGTTCGAGATGTGGACCATCGCGAAGAGTTTCACCTCGGGCGTGAGCAGGGCGTCGAGTTGGTCGAGGTCGAGCAAGCCCTCGTCGCCCGTGATGGGGACGTAGCGGAGCTTCGCGCCGGTGCGCTCGGCGAGCATCTGCCACGGCACGATGTTGCTGTGATGCTCCATCTCGGTGAGCAGGATGACGTCGCCGGCCTGGATGAACTTCCCGCCCCACGCATTGGCGATGAGGTTGATGCCTTCGGTGGTGCCGCGCGTGAAGATGATTTCCTCCGTGCTGCGAGCGTTGAGGAACTTCCGCGTCCGTTCGCGCGCGGCCTCGAAGGCGTTGGTCGATCGGTTGCTCAACTCGTGGATGCCGCGGTGGACGTTGGCGTTGTCGCGCTCGTAGTAGCGCACGAGG
>Ga0233424_10000274_pt1 | contig 70493 bp, 107 predicted proteins | sample Watercolumn_Towu_FD_181011 | JGI IMG/M metagenome (GOLD analysis project Ga0233424, IMG submission 181011) | Freshwater microbial communities from Lake Towuti, South Sulawesi, Indonesia - Watercolumn_Towuti2014_125_MG | ecosystem: Environmental > Aquatic > Freshwater > Lake | place: Indonesia... | reverse complement strand
CCACCCGCGGTGGTCACTTCGAGCTCACGTCCTGCCAGGGATACGCGGATCTTGCGCAGGTTCTCGGGGCTAGCCGGGGCCGCAGTGAAGTAGTGGTCGGACCCCATACGGTGAGCGTACCGGACGGCGCGGGCTAAGGTTAAGGCTCGCGAGGAAACCAGAGACAGGAACGGATGACGGAGACGAAGACACCCTCCACCGACGACCAGACGGTCGACCGCGTGCTGGCGAACGCAGAGAAGCGCTCGGAGGTGCGGATGTTCGGCGCCGCACAGGCGCTCCAGGACGAAGCGACGGCCGCGCACTCGACGGCAGACGGCGACCAGTGGGACCTCGAGGATCGGCACGCGCTGCGGCGTGTGGGCGGTCTGTCGACGGAGCTCGAAGACGTCACCGAGGTCGAGTACCGTCAGCTGCGCCTCGAGAACGTCGTGCTCGTCGGCGTGTACCCGCAAGGGGCCCAGGAGGACGCGGAGAACTCGTTGCGGGAGCTCGCCGCCCTTGCGGAGACCGCCGGCGCCGTCGTGCTCGACGGCGTGCTGCAGCGCCGTCCGCACCCGGACGCCGCCACCTACCTCGGACGCGGCAAAGCGCAGGAGCTGAAGGACATCGTCGCCGCCGTCGGCGCCGACACCGTCATCGCCGACACCGAGCTGGCCCCCAGCCAGCGACGTGCGCTCGAAGACGTCGTGAAGGTCAAGGTCATCGACCGGACCACCGTGATCCTCGACATCTTCAGCCAGCACGCCAAGAGCCGAGAGGGCAAGGCTCAGGTCGAGCTCGCGCAGCTCGAGTACCTGCTGCCGCGCCTGCGCGGTTGGGGTGAGTCGATGAGCCGACAGGCCGGTGGACAGGTCGGCGCCGGAGGCGCGGGCATGGGCTCGCGCGGTCCCGGTGAGACGAAGATCGAGCTCGACCGCCGACGCATCCGGACGAAGATGGCGCTCCTGCGCAAGCAGATCCGCGACTTCGCGCCCGCGCGCGAGGCGAAGCGGGCCGAACGCAAGCGCAACACCATCCCCTCCGTCGCCATCGCCGGATACACGAACGCCGGGAAGTCGAGTCTGCTCAACGCGCTGACGAGCGCGGGCGTGCTCGTGGAGAACGCGCTGTTCGCGACCCTCGATGCGACCGTCCGTCGGTCCGAGACCGAAGACGGCCGCGTGTACACGCTCACCGACACGGTCGGATTCGTGCGGAACCTGCCGCATCAGCTCGTCGAAGCCTTCCGCTCCACGCTGGAGGAGGTCGGTGACGCGGACGTCGTGCTGCATGTGGTCGACGGCTCGCACCCCGACCCGGCCGGCCAGCTGCAGACGGTGCGCGACGTGATGGGCGATGTCGGCGTGCGAGACATGCCCGAGATCGTCGTCTTCAACAAGGCCGACCTCATCCCCGAGGACGAGCGGCTCGTGCTGCGCGGCCTGGAGCCGCAGGCGCACTTCGTCTCGTCACGGTCCGGCGAGGGCATCGTCGAGCTCCGCGCGGCGATCGAGGAGGCGCTGCCGAAACCGGCCGTCGAGCTCCACGCCGTGATCCCGTACGACCGCGGTGACCTCGTCGCGGCGATCCACGAGACCGGGATGCTGCTGTCCGTCGAGCACCAGGAGGCAGGGACCGCGGTGCACGCGCACGTGTCCGAGCGTCTCGCGGCCGACCTCGCGCCCTACGTCGTCAGCGACTGACGGCGGAGGCTCAGCGAGCGAGGAAGCGCGCCTCGACGGTCGCCGTGAGGACGATGTCCTGCGGCTCGTACTCCATGGCCGGCGCGGAGTCGGCCGCGAAGGCGACGGCGCCGCGTGCTTTCCCCAGCGGAGCGCCGGGTGCAGGTGTCGAGGACAGCAGGCCGGTGTCGGCGATCTCCAGGGGCGTCACCTCAGCGAGGCCGAGCGCGGCGGCGTAGGCCTCGGCTCTCGTCACGGCCACATGGACGGCCTGCGTGGCGACCTCTCGTTCCACGCGAACGCGGGTCTCGGGGGTGAGGTGCCAGTCGACACCGCCGACCTCGACGCCATCCCAGGCGGAGATGTCGGAGATCCAGACAGACAGTTCCGACGCCTCGGCGAAGGTCGCGGTGAGGTCGATGCTCGCGTAGTAGACCGGGGCGAGACGTTTGCCGTCGGCGTTCCAGGGGCGCTCGGCGCGCACGGAGAGCCGCGTGCTGCTCCAGTCGAGGGCGGAGCCGGCGTCCACGCGTCCCACGATGCTGCTGCGGACCGGCTCGGCCAGGCGCATGACGTGATCGACGACGGTCGCGCGCTCCGGACCCTCGCCGCGCACCGAGACGCGGACGGTCGCCCGTTCCGGCGCCAGGCGGGCTTCGTGTTCGCCGCGGACGGTGACTGTCACATCGCTCATGGGGCGACTCTACGCGACGGGCACGGCGGCGGGGAATGGCGGCGGAGGCGCAGACGTTGTAGTCTGTGATGCTCGGGCGTTCGTCGTCCGAGGCTGACAATTCCACAGCGTGACAGCGGCTCCTTCGAGAGAAGGACCACGGGGCTGATCGGTTTCGACAGCGCCTGTGAATCCACGAGAAGCGGGCCGAGGATGCAGAGTTATCTCGTAAACGCTCTCTGCAAAACAATAGTTGCCGAAACCAAGCGCAACGACTTCGCCCTCGCTGCCTAAGCGAGCCCGATAGTCCGTCAGACCGTATGTGATTCCGATACGGATCCTGGCGTCATCTAGGAATCTTGCTGCGTGACGGCGTCTGGACGTCTCGTGGGACTCTTCCCAGGCTGGGCTCGTCGACTTAGGTGTCTGTGACAAAGGTCGGAGCCGAGCAGAACGCTTCCACAGACTGCGCCCGGAGAAGGCGTGGAGACTCAGCGTTGGACGGGGGTTCGATTCCCCCCAGCTCCACCAAGCCGTTGTCACTGAAGAAGCCCCCGTGTTCCCTACTCTCGTATGGGAACACGGGGGCTTTTTTGCGTTCCGGGCACCTGTGGACAACCGCCCCGTGGGCACGGAATGGGCACGTTTCGTTCAGGCCGTGAGCCCGATCCGCGCGAGAGCTGCCGTCGCCGTCTGAACGCCGCGCGTGTGCATCAGCTCGGCGACGCTATCGAGATCGTCGTCGAAGAGGTCAGCGTACGTGTCGAGGGTCATCGCGGCGGACTTGTGCCCGAGCATCTTCTGCACGACCTTCACATTCGCGCCGGCACTGATCGCGAGCGAGGCTGCAGTGTGCCGCAGGTCATGCAAGGTGAGCAGCGGGATGTCGGCGGCGCGCTGGGCTGCGACGAACCATGAGCCGGAGGTCGCCGAGGTGCGCGGCCGGAGGAGGTGCGAGCCCGATGCGCTCGCGAACACGAGGTCGCCGGGGCCCTTGCCGGCCGTGAGTGCCTCGAGGGCGCGGGTGAGGAACACAGGGAACGGCACGGTGCGCCGCTCCCAGGACTTCGGCTCGCCGACGTGGATCTCGGAGTTCACCTGGACGGCGTTCTCCCGGATGTGGAGGCGGCGTCGGAGGAAGTTCACGTGCTTCACCCGGAGGCCGATCGCTTCGCCCCACCTGATCCCGGTGTACGCCAGCACGAGGACCAGCACCGCGAGTTGCGGATCCTTCACGGCGCTGGCGAGCTGCGCGACCTGCGCGTCAGTGAGGTAGCGCCGATCCTTCTTCGACGCCTTCCTCGGGAGGTTCGTCACGCCGCGGGCCGGGTTCTTCGCTATTCGACGGTCACGCTGGGCATCGTCCAGGATGCCGCCGAGCACGCCGAGCGCGCGCAGGATGACGGTCGCGGACAGCGGCTGCGTGTCCTTCTTCGTCCGTCGCTCGCGGGCCGACTCAGCGACGCCCTCGAGCATGTCCTGAATCCAGTGCTCCACCTCCGTCGCTTCGATCGTCGTGACGCCGCGCCCGCTCCACTTCGGGGCGACGTGGACGCGCCATGACGTCTCGATCGACTTGAATGACGACGGCTTCAGCGACTTCTTCCGCCGGAGCCAGGAGGGAGCGAGATCGCCCACGGTGATGCGGCCGCGTGCAGGATCGATGTAGTCGCCCTCGGCCTTCGCGGTCGTCACTCGGGCCAGGAACAGCTCAGCTTCCTTCTTCGTGCGGAACCCACGCTTCTTCGTCTGGGTCTTGTCCGGCTTCCGGTACCGCACCATGTACCGCCGCCCGTTGCTCGTGTCGTACGGCTCGATTGTTCCGGCCACGCTCAGGCGACCTCGACTCGATGTGCCCACTGACCTGTGCCCATGCGGGCGTCGATGTAGGTGGTGTCCCCGATGCGTTGGAGCAACCCCTGGTAGGCGATGACGATGCTCTTCATCACGCCGAGGTCGAGTGCGATCCCGCCAGCGCGGCCCTCGTGCACTGCCTCGAGGTATCGGTACTCGTCGGGGTCGATGAGCCGCAGAGCGGCCCACTCTTCGGCGCGCCGCTCCTGCTTCGCGTTCACGGGGCCGAACCGCGACGGCACATCACCCCATGCGGCATGACCGAGCTCATGCGCGAGGACGCTCCGGTGGAGGCGCGAGTGCATCCCTGGGCGAAGGGTGACCGTGCGCCGGTCGTGTAGGTACTGGCCGTCGCGGCCGTGGCGCAGCTCTCGGTACTCGATGGTCACGCCGATCGCCTCTGCGAAGTCGAGGAGTCTCGCGTCGATGGGGGTCATTGCTCGTCCGTGGGCTCGGGGTCGGTGGGGCGCGCGACTGCGCGGTCGTCGTCATCCTGGTCGATGCCGGTGACATTGGGGCGCAGGTGGGTGATGTTCGAGGCGGTGGAGAAGGCCTCGGTGATCGGCTTGTCGAAGATCGAGAGGTCGACGCCAAGGCGCATCGCGACGGCCGCAACGAGCTGGGCGTCCGATGCCGCGTAGAGGGCGTTCGCGATGTCGTCGGTCCCGATGTCGCTCTGGGCGATGTGGCCGGTTGCGACCAGGTCGGCCAGGAGCACCCGATCGTATGCCCGGGAGATGTCGCGCACCGACTCGAAGCTGAGGACGTCGAGGTTGATCTGGCGGTTGAGCGTGGCCTGGTTGATCCCTGAACGCCTCGCGACCTCTCTGATCGAATCGGCTCCGCGGACTTCGTCTACCCACTTCATGGCGATGTTCACGACTCAATAATGAGGCACGGATGCGTCACGCGCAAGTCAATTGAGTAGTCCAGTTGACACACTGACTCATGCGTTAGATAGTTGCCTCATGACTCAGGCAAACGAACCGCAGGTCACTCAGACCGCGCAGATCCGACCGGGCCTTCTCGACCGGCTGAAGACGAACTCCGGCATCAAAAGCGATGACGCTTTCGCCCGCATGATCGGCATCAGCCGAGCTACCCTGCAGCGGTTGAAGTCGGGGGAGGAGCCGACGCTCCGCACCGTCATCGTGATCGCTCAGGCCTTCGGGCTCGCGCTCGGTGAGGTCGTCGAGGTCGTCGAGGTCGACGCGGATGATCTGGCGGTAGCGGTATGAGCAACGTCACCGCGATGCGGGCGAAGCAGGTCGAGCATGTGTACCTCTCGCCGGTGCAGGTCTGCGAGCTTGTGCCGGGGCTCTCTGTCTCGGGCTTGCTCGACCTGCGGAAGCGGGGGCTTGGGCCGAAGTACCGGAAGCCGACGGGTGAGCACGGCAAGGTCATCGTCTACGCCGAAGCGGATGTGCGCGCCTGGGTCGAGGCTTCCGTGCACACCACTACGGAGCAGTCATGAGCTCCCGGGCGTGGGGCCCGGGTCGGACCCCTGGGGATGGGTCGTCGGCGGGTCGGGGCTCTGCTGGGGAGCAGCCCCGACCTGTCCGGACTGGATCTGCGCGGGTCGTGGTCGGAATGGCGCTGCTGTGGCTCGCGACGGTGTCGTTCGCGCTGTGGCTTGTGGTCTCCCGTGAGAGGGACGGGCTGTTGCTCCTCGTATCGATCTTCCTCGTCGGCTTCTTCGGTGCTGCCGGCGTCTTCACGAAAGCGTTCTGGCGGCGCTAGTCCCGCCGCGGAAATCAACTCACACAAAGGGGATGGGACCCATGAGTACAGCAGTATTTGGCGCGCCTGAATGGTTCGCGACCAGCGGGCGGGTCGTGAAGGTCCAGGAGAACGGCGGGATCGTCTTCGATCACGTCAACGGGTACATCACGTCCGAGGTGGTGCCGGACGCTGAGGACTTCTTCGAGGCGCGGAAGGACGACACGCTCGGCCGGTGGCGCTGGCCCGAGCACCCCGAGTTCGTGGTGTACGAACGCGCCGAAGGTGTGCTCGTGCTTGACGAGACGACTGGCGACAACTGGTTCTATCGCCCCGGGCATGTGGCGCACGTCGGCCGGGCTCTCGACGCGGCGATCGCGTACTGGCAGGCGCACCCGGTCGAGCCGAAGCCGACCGCCGCCGAGATCGTGGAGCAGTTGCGGGCGTGGTCCGACGACCCGCGTCCGACGCGTGAGCGGCTGATCCTCGGGCACGCGGCGAACACCATCGAGGACCTTCGACGGGGTCGGCGATGAACGCCCGGATCCGCGGCAACGAGATGGGTGACACCGGCCGGTACGTTGCGGCGCAGGTGCGTGCCATTCGTCTTGGGCGGGGGGAGACGCTCGAGACCGTCGCTCACCGCATCACCGAGTCCGGGCACCGGATCACTTTCTCGGGTCTCAGCAAGATCGAGAACGCTACCCGTCGCGTGGAGGTCGATGACCTGTTCGCAATCGCCCGGGCGCTGGATGTTGAGCCGTCCATCCTTCTGCCCTCCGTGGGCACGGAGCCGATGGTCCCGCTTTCTGCCCTGCAGGCGTTCGTCGCGAAGTGGGGTGAGGACGCATGAGCGGCGCCTTTTGGGGGCGCGACCCTGACTGGCGTGTCCGCGGGGTCCCGAGCGAACAGCTGCGCGCGATGCAGGACGAGGTGGTGCGGGAGGCAGAGGGCATCCTCGCTGAGCCGGCTCCCGTGCCCGCCGAGCGGATCCCGAACGCGAACACCCCGGTCCGTCTGTCCGAGGTGCGGCAGCAGCGGGCGTCGTTCGTCGCGAACGTGACGGCCGGTGCTGTGCTCATCGTCCTGTGCCTCGGCGGTATCGGGTTCTACTTCGTGTCGGGGCTGGCGTCATGACCGTCGTGCTCGGTGTTGACCCGTCGCTGACGACGTCGGGGTGCGCGCTGGTGAAGTTCGGTGGCGCGGCGGACGCGTGGGGTCCGTCGTGGGAGACGTGGCGTGGCCTCGGTGTGAAGCCTGACGTCGAGACGACGGCGACGTCGTTCCGTCGGATGCGGATGATGCTCACGGAGATCCTCGCGTTCGTCCCGCCTCGTCTGGACCTGTCGGTCGTCGAGGGCCCGTCGATGGGGTCGAAGCATGCGGGGCTCGCCGACGAGCGTGCGGGCCTGCGGTGGCTGCTGATCTCGCAGCTCATCGCCCGGGGGCCGGTGGTGCTCGTGTCGCCGAACACACGGCAGGCGCTCACCGGGGTCGGGGTCATCCCGCGCGGCACGAAGGACTCGAAGCGGAAGCGGATGGTCACCGAGGCGGTGCGGGCGATGCTCCCGAACGTGCGGGTGCCGGACCACAACGTCGCGGACGCGGTCGCTATGGCCGCCGCCGGCGGGTACGCGCTCGGCCTCGACCTGCCCTACGGGGCGAAGCAGATTTCGGCACACGCGAACGTCGCGTGGCCGGTGGATACGGCCGCCTGAGTGCGGTCGGGGATGGAGCAGGACAGATGACCACGGAAACGAAGCCGACGTCGTTCAAGAACGGCGTCCCGAAGGCGGAACGCAACGGCATGTTCGGTGCCGAGGACCGCCTGATCGAACTCGCGAAGGCGGGCGGCACGGTCACGGCGATCGTGACGTACTCGGTGCCGAAGGTGATGCACGACGAGATCGCCGACGAGCGGTACCCGGTGGTGCAGATCGACCATATCGAGCCGCTGTTCGAGGAGAAGGCGGAGGCGTCGGCGGTGAAGCTGCGCGACACGGCGTACAAGGCGCGGACCGCTGAGGGCGCGCTCGACATCCCGGAGGTGGAGAACTGATGGGCGGCGCGCCTGTATCCCGGGGCGCTCTGCGCGTCGCGATGGGCGGCCGTCGTAAGGGTGCCGCTCGGCGGGAGCGGCAGGTCATCGAGCTCCGCTACGCACCGAGTGCGCGTGAGATGTTCGAGGACCTGATCGTTCGCCTGCAGGGCTCGCGTCCGGTCCTCGGTCACACGCGCTCGGGTGCTCCGGTGTTCGGTGCGCCGACGTTCCGGAACGTGATCGACGAGAACGGGAACCACGTCTGATGGCCATCCCGGAGACGAGCATCGAGCTCGCACGCCCGGAGGTCGTCTCCGGACGGTTCGAGCCGAGCATGGACGAGGAGGAGTACCACGCGCACCCGGCGCTGTCGGCGTCGGGGATGAAGGTCCTGCTCCGGTCGCCGAAGCACTTCCGGCTCGCGCGGACTGCGAACCGGGCACCAGAGGTCAAGTTCGATGTCGGGCATGCGGCGCACAAGCTGATCCTCGGTGTCGGGATGCCGATTGTCGAGATCCCCTCGCACTTGCTGTCCGGCGCGAACGCGGCGGTGCAGAGCGCGAAGGCGAAGGCGTGGGTCGAGGAGGCCCGCACCGATGGCAAGGTGCCGCTGAAGCCGAAGGATTTCCAGGCGGTGCGTCGGATGGCGGACGCCGTGCTGACGAACGTGAAGGCGCGGCGTGTGCTCGAGGCGGCGCCGTGGCGTGAGGTGTCGCTGTTCGGTGAGGACGAGGCGACCGGGGTGCAGGTGCGGAGCCGGCTCGACGCGCTCGGCGAGGGTGTCCTCGCCGATGTGAAGACGACGTCGGACGTGAGTGCCCGGAAGATCACGAACGCGGTGATCGACCTGGGTTACGACCTGTCGGCGGAGATGTACCGGCAGATGGTGATCCGGGTCCTCGGGTACGACCCGGGGCCGATGAATCTGATCTTCGTCGAGAAGGAGCTGCCACACGAGGTGCGTGTGGTGCGGCTCGCTGACCCTGCGTGGCGGGTCGGTGGGGAGGCGAAGATCCGGGCGGCGCTGGACCTGTTCGCGTGGTGCACGCAGCAGGGTGTGTGGCCCGGTGATGACGAGGACGGCGGAGCGATCCGCGACCTGCCCGTGCCGGCTTGGTACGAGCGGCAGATGAACGCGCTTGAGGAGGACGTGCTGTGAGCACTGCACTGATGCCGACGTCGACGGCCGCCGCCGACTGGTCGGACGAGGAGAAGGCCGCCGTCGAGGCGGCGGGCCTGGTCTTCGTCCACCAGTACGGCGAGCGGAAGGGCGACAAGATCCTCGCGCCGCGTCCCGTGATCGCGAAGTTCATGCACATCTCGGAGAAGACCGGTCTCGACCCGATGGCTCGGCAGATCTACTGCATCGGCCGGTTCGGGCAGGACGGTCTCGAGTGGTCGGTGCAGACGGGCATCGACGGGTTCAGGGTGATCGCGGAGCGGTCGAAGCAGTATGCCGGGCAGGACGAGCCGGAGTGGCTGACGAAGGATCACGGGTGGGTGCCCGCGTTCGTCAAGGAGTTGCACGGGGATCACCCGCTCGCGGCTCGCGTGAAGGTGTACCGGCATGACTGGGACCGGCCGATGGTCGGGATCGCGACGTGGGACGAGTACGCGCAGACGACTCGCAAGGGTGACCTGACCGCGATGTGGAAGCAGCGTGGCCCGGGGCAGCTCGCGAAGTGCGCGGAGGCGCTGGCGTTGCGGAAGGCGTTCCCGCAGGACCTTTCCGGGCTCTACACCGACGACGAGATGCAGTCGCAGACCGTCGAGGTCGGTGAGGGCGAGGCCGAGGGCGAGCAGGTGCGGCGTCCCCGTCGGGGGATGACGACGCTCGCGGATCGGGCGCGTGCGGCGGCGGAGGCCGAGGCGCGCACGGATGACGCTGTGGCGGCCGATGTGGGGCCGCAGGTGCCGGAGGGTGCGGAGAGCGCGGGAGACGAGCCGGTGGAACCGGAGGCGACGGAGTACGACGTGGTCGACGCCGACGTGGTCGGTGAGTTCCCGTGCTCGAACTGCGGGTTGCCGCGGGCGGACGACGAGGGCGGCATCTGCGGCCCGTGTGAGGAACAGATCGAGGCGGACATGGCCGCCGGTGAGGAGCAGGGATCATGAGCGAACGGATCGACCACGCGTCCGAGGCGCGAGCCGAGCTCGATATCGCGCAGCGCTGGCCGTCGGAGACGTTCGCGGTCCAGACCGGCGAGCACAAGGCGGACGTGCTGGCCGCGGCTCAGGTGCACGCGACGCTCGCGCTCGTCGAGCAGCAGCGCATCGCGAACCTGATGACCCTCATCGGCGACGGCGACCCCGACATGGTGAACGAGACGCTCGCCGGCATGGGCGTCGACCCGGCGTCGGTGAAGGCGGACATCGCCGCGGCGATGGGGTGGTCGTGATGGGCCGGCCGATGGTGCGGAACGAGCACGGCGCGATCCTCGGGATCGACTGGCGGCAGGTGCCCGGCATGGGCCTCGAGTCGGTGCCCGGTCGGATCGACGTGCGGAACGTGATGCCCGGCGACACCGTCCACCTCGACGGGCAGGACGTCGTCGTGCACAAGGTCGAGGGGCCGCGGTCGGCGCACGCACTGCACCTCATTACCCGGACGGCGGGCGGCGCGCAGATCGTGCACGAGGCCGTGATCGGTGAGCGGGTCGACGTCGTCGCGGTGGGGGCGTTCGATCCGGAGGTGACCCGGTGAGCGGGCAGCAGATCGTGCGGCGGGGCGACGTGCTCGTCTGGGAAGACGGGACGCTGATCGACCCGGACTCGCTCGACATGTTCACCGAGGAGGCGCGGCTGTTCGCGCACCCTGCGGACTCGACCGAGATCCGCACGCCGGAGTGGGTCATCGACACGCTCGCGGATGCGTCGCGGTGGGCGGCCCGGATGGTCGCGATCATCGCCACCGCCGAGGAGATCAAGCGCAATGCCTCGGCAGAGCTCGCCGACGCGCGGGCGCAGGCCGTGATCGACATGGCCGGCTACCCGGTGCGGGAGCAGCCGTCTCGGGTGCGGATCGCGACGGTGTCGGAGCGGAAGGCGTACGACCGGGCGGTCGTCGCGTTCGAGAAGGCGCGTCGCGTCGGGAACCTCCTGTCGGACTACACGACCCGGCTGCAGTCGATCGGCAAGCAGGTCCTCGTGACCTACCAGCATGGAGGACTCTCGTGAACGAGAACGAGCCGTCGTCGATCGACGAGTGGGTGCGCGGGATGGTCCAGGAGAACACGCTCGCGGCGCTCGAGTTCGAGCCGAAGTGCACCGTGTGCGACGCGGACGCCGCGTGGTTCATCGGGCTCGCGTGCTGCGACCACACGACGGTCATGTGCCTCGGGTGCTATGCCCGCTGGGAGACGGTGATCGCGCTGAGCATGGGCCGGGAGACGCGCTGCCGCGGGTGCGGTCACGAGGACCTCCTGTCGTGGGACTGGTACCGGACGGAGCGGATCTGATGGGCGCCGGGGACTTCACCGCGGCGACGGTACGGCACGCGTTCTTCGAACGAGAGCGGGAGCGGTGCTTCCGCTGCCGGCGCCCGCTCCGGTTCGAGGACCGCGGGCGCGGCTGGTCGGCGCATCACCGGATGCCGCGGGGTGCGGGCGGGGTGGGTCGGAAGGACGGCGAGCTGGCTTGCATGACCTCAGACGTCACGAACTGCCTGATCCTCTGCGGGTCGGGGACGACCGGGTGTCACGGGTGGGTCGAGTCCCGCCGTGCGATCGCCGAGGACTACGGGTTCATCGTCCGCCGGGGGATTAATCCGCCGGCGGGGATTCGGATCAAGAGGGCTGACGGGACGTGGTGGCTGCTGACGCGCAGCGGGCTCGCCGTCGAGGTCGAGGAAGGAACAGGGCTATGAGCAAGGCAGAGGGCTTCGCGGCCGTGCCGAACTGGATGATCCGTGAGAAGCGGGTTCCCCGGAATGCGGTGCTGGTGTACGCATCGCTGGCGTCTCGGTCGGGTCTGGGTGGGATCCACCCGTCGCAGGCCACGATCGCGCAGGAGTCGGGGCTGAGCGAGCGCACCGTGCGCAGCATGCTCGCCGAGCTCGAGAAGCTCGGGGTGATCGAGCGGCTGCGTCGGACGACGGGCACGAGGGGGCGAGGGAACCGTCTCCCGGACGGGTACACGCTCCACCCGAACGGGTCCCCGGACCTGGCGGCAACATTTGCCGGTAGCTCGATGCAACCGGAAACGAACGCGATGCAACCGGCAACGGAGGACGTTCCAACCGGCAAGGAGCTGCAAGCCACTCCTCTTATAGAGGTAGAACCCGGAGAGGTAGAACCCGGTGAGGTAGCGGCACGCAAGCGCGCCGCCCGCATCCCGGATCCGTTCGTGCTGACGGCGGAGATGAGGGCCTGGGCAGCGGCCGAGGTTCCGGGGCTGGACGTCGACGCGCACACCCGCGAGTTCGTGGACTACTGGCGAGCAGAGTCCGGCGCGAAGGCATCGAAGCTCGACTGGCTCGCGACGTGGCGGAACTGGATGCGGAAGGCGCATCGGTGGAACGCCCCGAAGAACGGGCGCGCGACTCCGGACGATCGTCTGCGCGACGGCATCGAGCGTGGTGCTCGGCTCGCGGCTCTCGCCGGGGACCGGGAGGTGCTCGCGTGAACATCCAGGAGACGAACCAGCTCCTCATCCGGATCCAGGTGATCGACAACCGGCAGATCGGCGACTCGACCGTGCTCGCGTGGCACGAGCTCGTGAGCGATCTGGACTACGCGACGGCGGTCGAGGCCGTGAAGCTCCATCAGCGCGAGTCGACCGCCTACCTCACGCCGGCGCATGTCCGCGCCGCCGTCGAGCGCATCCGTCTCGCGGGCCTCGGTCCGCAGCAGGACGAGTACGGCAACGACGTCGAGCCCGACTATCCCGCGGTCGCCGCATACGAGCGGCTGCACCCGAACCAGAGAGAGATCACGTCATGAGCGTCATCATCGAGGCGACACGGCCGGGGCCGTGCTTCGCGTGCGACCACGGCATCCGAGTCGGGCAGCAGATCAAGCTGAACGAGTCACTCCGAGCCGGGGCTCGGGTTCGGGCCGGCGGAGTGGGTGCACGTCACCTGCCCGGCCGCTGCGACTGTGTGCCCGACGTGCTTCACCGAGGTCGCCCGCAACGGCGCCTGCATGTGCGGGGCGGTGTGACATGACGCTCACCTATCGCATCTACTACACCCTTCCCGACGGTTCCGATGACTCGGTCGTGCTGAGCGGTGAGAGCCTCGCGGCGATCCGTGAACAAGCCGTCGCCGAGGTCGCGCGCCGCGGGGGCCGGGACCCCTGGTCGGAGGAGATCCGATGAGCGACTACGTCGATGAGTTCCCGCCGGAGGACCCGTACGCTCCCGACACGGCACCCGCCGTCGACGGCCTGGCGCTGTTCGAGCAGGGCGTGATCGGTGGGATGCTCGCGCACCCCCGCATCATCCCCGCCCTCGAGCGTGAGGTGTCGGCCGGCGACTTCCACGACGGACGCCTCGGCGTGATCTTCACCCGGGTCGTCGAGCTGCACCTCGCCGGTGCGCACATCGACTACCTGTCCGTGTGGGATCACCTCGAACGGTGGGACGTGCACGGGATCTCCCTGCCCGAGCTCAGCGAGTGGGGCACCGTCACCGGCGAGGCGGCACGGTTCTACGCGACGAAGGTCCGGGAGGCATCCGTGGAGCGCGAGCTCCGGCTGATCGGGGCCCGGCTCATGGAGGGCGGCGTCGAGCCGGGTGTCGCGATGGCTCGGGCGGCGCAGGACCTCCGCACGCTGCGGGACATGGCCGTCGGTGGCATGTCGGTCCGGTGGCTCCGCGAGGTCCTCGACGTCCCCGAGGAGGACGATGCGTACGACTGGGCGATCCCCGGTCTTCTCGAGCGGCAGGACCGGCTCATGCTCTCGGCGGGTGAAGGCGTCGGCAAGTCGACGTTCCTCCGGCAGATGGCGACGATGACCGCCGCAGGCCTGCACCCGTTCGAGGGTAGCGACATCCCGCCGCTGAACGTCCTTGTCATCGACGTCGAGAACAGCGAGCGGCAGTGGCGGCGGGCGGTGCGCGGGCTCGCGGATCGTGCGGCGCAGCTCGGGCAGCGCGACCCGCGCAACCACCTCGCGTTGCACTGCGTCCCGCCGATGGACATCACGAACGCGAACGATCTCGGCAAGGTGCACCGCTGGATCGACGAGTCGAAGCCGGACCTCGTGCTGATGGGGCCCCTGTACCGGATGACGGGCGGGTCGCTGAACAAGGAAGAGGAGGCCAAGCCCGTGCTGAACGCGCTCGACTCCATCCGTGAGCGCGACGTCGCGATGCTCATCGAGGTCCACGCGGGTCTCGACAAGGACGGCACGGGGGAGCGGGGGCTGCGTCCGCGTGGTTCGTCGACGCTCCTCGGCTGGCCGGAGTTCGGTCTCGGCATCCGCCGGGACAAGCAGATCGAGGGGCGGACGCCGACGTTCAGCCTCGTCCGGTGGCGCGGGGACCGTGACCGCCGGGACTTCCCTCGAAAGCTCGTCTGGGGTCAGAGCTGGCCCTGGGAGAAGTCGTACTGAGAAAGGACATGGGGATGGCTACCAACAAGGGACGACGGATCGTCGACGCGCTCGACGACCTGCGTGCAGAGCTGCGGCTCGCGAACCAGATCGAGGTGCTCCGTGCGGGCGCTTCGTTCCTCGACCACGACAAGGGCGCACGCGCCACGACCGATACCGCGAAGGCTCGCCTCGCGCGGCAGAACCAGCTCCGGGCGGACATCCGCGCCGGACTCAGCATCGAGCAGGAGCAGGGATCATGACGCACTACGACTCCTACGGGAACCGGAACATCTTCGTCGACCGCAACGAGGACCAACCGTTGATGTTCTTCTTCGACCGCACGGTCCGGCGCGGTGAGCACCGCTACATCCTCTGGGTGCAGGAGACGACGCGGTCGGCGGTGGCTCAGCGTCGGACGTATCGCAGCCGGACGGCCGCGATCAGCCGCGCGGCCAAGCTGCGCCGCGCGGGCTATGGGGTTCGCGTCGCGGATCGGATGATCCGACGTGGCGAGACGGGATACCTCGCGGATCGCAGCGGTTCGTATTACCGGGCGCTCGACGGCACGCTCCACACCGGAACGCTCGAGGAGATCGCGAAGATGCTCCGCGACGTTGGGCATCGGAGCAACAAGGTCTGCGTCGGTTCCCTCGCCCCGGGTGAGTCCGTCGCACTGCACATCGGGCGGGAGACGGAGCGATGACGATCGAGGAGGAGTACGTCCGGCTCGTCGCGGACGCCGACTGGACGGACGAGTGCGAGGTCCTCGCCCGGATGCGGAAGCGGAAGATGCGCCTCACGCCCGCTCAGGCGCGCGCATTCGCCGCCGAGCTGGTGGAGGCCGCCGGACACGCTGAGAGGGCCGCAGACGAGGCCGTGCGACCAGTCGTGGCACCTGCGTTCGATCTGCTCGGGGCGTTCGACGCGGTCGACGCTTCGATCCAGCGAGCGAAGGACCGTGCGCACGCGCAGGTCGAGACGATCGCGGTCGAACTCGGCGCGACCGTGACCCACTCCGCGCCCGTGTCGCCGGACTGCGCCGCCGGGAAGCACCCGGCGGGATGGCAGGACACGGCGTGGGACGACGACGCCGACGTCGAGGTGCCGTGCACCTGCTCGTGCCACGACACCACCGAGGAGAGTGCAGCATGACCGCCTGGCCCGACACGCTCCGCGTCGCCCCGATCCGGGAATGGCCCGGTGAGCTGACCCGAATCCGCGCCCGCTCGCTGTTCAAGGCCGGACTCAGCGACACGCTGCAGACCCTCGACGTCGAGATCCGGAACCTCACCGTCACCCGCGCGCAGCGCGAATCGGCGGAACTGCTCATCGCGATCCCCGCCGGAGACCTGTGGCGGCTCGATGGTCGGCCTCGCGCACATGCGGTCGCCGAGCACCCCGGCGTGATCTTCTCCCTCGAGTCGAAGCACGGCCCGCTCTCGTACCCGTGCGACACGTTCACGACCTGGCAGGACAACCTCCGCGCGATCGCCCTCGCTCTCGAAGCGCTCCGCAAGGTCGACCGCTACGGGGTGACGAAGCACGGCGAGCAGTACCGCGGGTTCATGGCGATCGAGGCGACCTCTGCGCCCTCCGGTTTCACCTCGGCAGACGCCGCGGCGGAATGGCTCGATCAGAACTTCGGGGAGCCCGGAGTCGTCCACACGATCCGGTTCCTCCTTCGGCGTGCACAGCGGGCAGCACACCCCGACCACGGAGGCAACGCCGCGATGTTCCAGCGCGTCTCGCTCGCCGAGGCGAAGCTCCGTGAGGAAGGACTGCTATGAGCGCCTACTCGTCTTCGCTCCGACGTGCGCTCGGGTGGTGCTTCTCGACGTACGCGATGCTCCGAGCGAGCCTCCGCTCACTGGCGGTGATCCTGGCACGCGCCTTGCGGCCCATTCGCTCCATGATGCCGAGGCGTTCGGAGAGCGATCCGAGCAACAGCAAGAAGCTGCCTGCGCCCACGAACCAGAGTGACGACCACACGAGCACGGCGCCGATCCCGGTGACGCACTCACCGGCCGCAACCGCCTGCACCAGCGCCCATTCGGCGACGAAGCCGAGGACGAGGCCCAGGAGCAGCACAGCCCCAATGAGCCATAGGCCGAACGTTCCGATTCGATCGGTCGCGACGAGCTCTGGTGCGCGCTGGATCTCGAATCCCAGGATCAACAGCCCGATCGGGATGATGGTCGCGATTACGCCGGCGCCTTCCGCAGTGATCATGCCCCGCACTCTATCGAGGCTCCAGTCATGAGCGCCGGTCCGATCAAGCAGTGGCGCGACGCACACCTGCCGGCGAAGTCGGTCGCGATCGCCGACCGTCTCCACGCCCGCACCGATAACCCTCGGCGCGCGTACTGCGGCACCACCGACGCCCCGAAGTTCGCCCACGACCTCCGCACCGTGACCTGCCCGAACTGTGCAGCCGCGATCCGAGCCGACAAGGAGAGCACGCGATGACCGCTCTGAAGTCGGGCGAGCTGTTCGCCGGTGTCGGTGGTCTCGGCATGGCCGTCGACGAGGTGTTCGGTTCAGAGCCCGCGTGGTTCGCCGAGTTCGACGCGGCCCCGTCGAAGGTGCTCGCGCACCACTACCCGGACGTCCCGAACTACGGCGACGTGCGCGCCGTCGACTTCCGCACCGTCCCGCATACTCAGATCCGCGCGGGCGGGTTCCCCTGCCAGGACGTCAGCCTCGCCGGCCGACGCCGCGGCATGACCGACGGCACCCGGTCCGGCCTCTGGTCGGAGTTCGCCCGATCCATCGAAGAAGACCGACCCGACTGGGTCGTGATCGAGAACGTGAGAGGACTGCTCAGTGCAGACGCAAGCGGAGGCAACCTGGAACCCTGCCCGTGGTGTGTGGGAGACGAGCCGAGTGAACATGCTCTGCGGGCACTCGGAGCTGTTCTCGGAGACCTGGCCGACCTCGGGTTCGATGCGGAATGGGTCGGTCTTCGAGCGTCCGACGTCGGAGCACCTCACGGCCGGTTCCGCGTCTTCGTCCTCGCCTGGCCCCGAGAGCGCACTGCTACCCACGACGACCGCGCGGGACTCCGCGGCGTCCGGCGGGGCACCGGGGTCGTCGAACGTGACGCTGACGGACGCGCTCGTGAGAGGGCGACGCCCGGGCACCTGAGCCTTCTCCCCACGACTGTCGCTCAGCCCTCCGGTAACAGCCCCGAGGAGCACCTGCGGAAGAAGCCGGGAAGCGAGGTCGTGACCGACTTGGCGATCATCGCGGAGAACGGGCTGATCGAATCGGGCGGGAAGCTCCTTCCGACGCCTGACGCGTACAGCGGCAGCCGGGGCGGGTCGCAGCACCCGGAGAAGCGCCGCGACGGCGGACACACGGTGTCGCTGGCCGATGTGACGGAGCACGCGCTCCTCGGGACGCCGCGCACCGCGCAGGGCGTGCAGAACGACCTCCGCGATCCGGCCGTAATCGGTAATCCTCGCGGTCGGCTCGAGGATCAGATCGCGCTGATGCCGACGCCATCGGTCTCGAACAGCCACGGCAACGAGGTCAATGGGCGCGGCGAGCCGCTGCTCCCAGGCATCACCGACTGGGGGCCGTACGAGGCGGCGATCCACCGTTGGGAGCAGATCATCGGCCGCCCGGCCCCGGCGCCCGTCCGTCACGACGGCAAGGGCGGGAAGGCCCGCCTGAACCCCGAACTCACCGAGTGGATGATGGGCTGGCCCGCCGGATGGGTCACCGCCTCCGTCATCGGCCTCACCCGTGCCGAGCAGCTCAAGGCGTGCGGCAACGGTGTCGTCCCGCAGCAGGCCGCCCTCGCACTCCACATCCTCCTCGCCCGCCCGGGCGTCCCTTCGATCCGAGAGGCGGTGGCAGCATGAGCCACACACTCGAAGTCCTGTCCACCGCCGAGCACGGCACCGTCGACGGGTACCGTGCAGGATGCCACGGGTCCGCGGTGTCGTGCGGCGCAGCCGTGTCCTGCGCCGACGTCTACATCCGGTATCAGGGCGACTGGGGATTCCGGAAGCGCGTCGACGCCGGCGAGAACCCCGTCGACATCGTCGCCGAGGAGGCAGCCGAGCTCGACGCGGTCCGGGAGCGCGACAAGGCCGCGAACCGGAAGGCGAAGGCCGCCGCCGCCCGAGCCGAGAAGGAACGCGACGAGAAGAAGGCGCGCGCCGAGGCCCCGAACCTCACGGAGCGGATCGGCGACGACGTCCGCCGGCTCATCAGCGAGGGGAAGACGGTCCGGGAGATCGCGGCCGAGCTGAAGGTCGCGATCGCGTCGGTCACCCGCACCCGGGAAGCGCTCGGCATCAAGGGCCCGCCGCCCCGGATCATCGTCGACGTCGCCGAGGTCGCCCGCCTCCACGCCGAGGGCTACTCGGACACGGTGATCGCTCACCGGATGGGTGTCGCGAACAGCACGATCAGCACGATCCGTCGGGAGAAGCTGAAGCTCCCGCGCCTGTCACCGAAGGTCGCCCGGGCGCACGAGGAGTCGCCCCGCGCAGCCCGGCAGCGTCGCATCGTCGAGCTGCACGGGCAGGGCATGACGGACCAGCAGATCGCGGACGAGCTCGGCACCACCCGGTCGGCGGTGTACCAGGCGCGAGTCCGCCTCGGGCTCCCGCTGAACCGCCAGCGGACCCGCGGCCCGTACAAGCCCCGCACCACTCCGAAACCGGAGCGTGTCGAACTCGCCCCGGACGCCGACATCACACACGGCACCCCTGACGGCTACACGGCCGGATGCCGCGGTCGCGGATGCCCGACGTCCCCGACGTGCACCGACGCGACGCTAGCCGCTCACCGGGCCGCACGGCACCAGGCAGGGGGCGCGTGATGGAACCGATCACGATCATCGACCCCAACGCCGCACATGACCAGTGGGTGCGCGAGCACGAATGGCACCTCGCGATCCTCCCCGACCTGATCGACGCGATCGTCGACGCCACCCTTCCCGAGATCCCCGTCGGTGGCGGCTCCCGCTTCGACAAGGACCAGATCACCGGCGGCGGCTACCTCGACAACATGCGCGCACTCGACGCCTACACGGTCAGCGCCGGCGGCCGCATCATCGGTCAGGGCGCCGCGGCCGACGCCCGGGAACTCTGGTACGAACTCATCACCTACCTCGGGGCCGCGGCGCAGGTCGTGTCCCGCCCGATCCGCCCGGTGCCACCGGTCGGGAACACCGTGAACGCGGACCCTCTCACCGCTCGCGGGGAAGCGCTCCTCGCCGCCGGGTGGCTGATCGACCACGGCGACCGGATCGCAGAGGCACCCGTGCTCGACAAGGAACCGACGGACCTGTTCACCCTGATCCGCCACCTGCGGGGCCGCTACGGGGTGTTCCCACACCCGCGGCGGGCCCGGCTCGCGATCTGCACGGTGTGCGGGGAGACGACGGTGCGGACGTGGTGGGCGACGTCCCGTGACGGGCGGGCACGCTCCGTCGAAGTGAAGACCTGCTCGACCTGCGGAGACGAGCACCGCGAAGACGAAGGGACAGCAACATGACCGACCAGAAGCTCATCGACGACGTGGTCACGGCATTCGCCGACCGCGACATCACCGCCCCGAGCCGCGACGACATCGCCCGCGTGCTCGAGGTGTTCGAGACCTCGCTCCGACGATGCGGATGCGACGCCTGCACCACCGCCCGACGGGAACGCATCGGCCTCACCGACCACGACCTCACCAGCCTCGCCCGCGTGCTCCACGAGGTCGTCTACTCGCCGGGCGCATCGTTCGACCGGGCCGTCCCCGGCATCCAGGAGTACATGCACGCGTGCGCCGAGAAGGTGGCAGCGGCCCTCCCGTGGGTGGTTCCGACGCCTGAGGTCGAGCTCGTGGTCGGGGAGGCGCACACCCCGACCGACGACGAGATCGCCGCCGAACGCGACAGACGTCACCCGGAACTCACCGGCACTTTCGGCGATCATCTGAACGGTGTCCGGCTCGACCGTGAGCAGGCGTTCGAGCATGACGCGAAGCGAGACGGGTTCCTCGAAGGGGCGAAGTGGGTCGCGGCCCTCCGTCGTTCCGAGAGCACCCCGACCGACGACGAGCGGGAAGCGCTGATCGCTCTGAAACTCGCCTCGTTCTCGAAGCGGATGAGTGACGGCTACCCGTCGATCATTATGCGCACGAACGAGGAAGCGGCCGATCTCGTACTCGCTGCTGGCTTCCGTCGTTCCGAGGTACCGGAGCCGAGCGCCGAGGAGCGGGACTTGATCGATACGGCGAATCAGATGCGCAGGCAGACCTCGAGCGGCATCAAGCCCGGCAGCCTGATCGGTCTGTGGCTGCGCACCGCTTCTGCGCTTGAGGCTCGCATCAAGCGGCCATCGGAGCCGCAGGGCGAACCGTCCGACGCGCAGGTGGAAGCCGCACTCATCGCGCACCTTGGCTACGACCCCGCACCCGCGGGCTTCCCATTCAAGGACGACGAGAAGGATCAGATGCGTGCCGCCCTCCGCGCGGCCGAGGAGGCGAAGCGATGAACGACCCAATCATGATGTACCCGCAGCCCAGCATCCCGAACCCGCTCGGCACCACCCCGTACATGCAGATGAGCGACGACCAGATCGCCCAGGGCGTCGAAGCGGCTGGATACCGCATCGACGCAGCCGAACACACGCGACAGGCGCTCATCCGTGAGCGCGACCGCCGCGCCGCTCTGCGTGCTGCTGGGGGTGCGCGATGAGCCTCCGGCCAGACCTGGCCCGCCTACAGCGGAAGCTCGACGACATGCCCGACCGGGCAGTGGTCGTCGACCAGCGCGGGGATGCATGGCAGAAGTCTGGGTACCTGGGCTTCTGGTATCGAGCGTTCAATGGCGATGGTGTCGACTCGTTCGCTCTCGCGCAGCGGGCGCGGAAGGCGAAGGAGCAGCAGCCGGAGCAGATTGCGGAGTCGGCGCGCAGGTGTTGGGGGTGCGGTCACGAGCATCAGTGCTCGACCGCGTTCGTAGCCGAGGAACCGGAATGGGAGTACGGCATTCGCGCGGATGGTGACGACGAACCGTACACGGATCACAGCGACGATCCCGACTGGCTCTGCGATCAGATCACGCCCGAGCCCGGCGACGCGATCGTGCGCCGTCGCAAGGCTGGCCCGTGGGTGCCGGTGAAGCAGGAAGGAGAACAGCAATGAGCCACACCGTCACGATTACTCGTGTCCCCGACGAAGAGAGCGACGACTACGAGTACACCTTCGGCGGCACTCACGGCGCCGACTGCATGGTCGGGAAGCGATGCACCCGCTGGGCTTGCCAGCAGATGAACCCCGACTACGAGACCGAGCGCACACGCCACGGTCTCACGCACTGGTGGAACTATGACAACCGCGAGTGGATCGTGCACGACACCGAGGACTGCGCGCTCCGCTTCGTGTTCGAGCAGATCGGCGACATCGAGACGTTCGACGGGCTCGAGCCCGGCACGTACCCCGTGCGAATCGAGTGGGACGACTCGTGGTGGCTCGAAGTCCAGCATCCCACCTTCGTCGGACAGGAAGAAGAGAGCCGTGGCTGAGCGCAATGTGCCGCAGGCAACGAGGTACGACCGGGAGGTCCGCCGCGTGGTGTTCAAGAGCCATGAGACGTACCGCGACGTAAAGCTCGGGGATCTTCGCAAGGTCGTCGAGGCGGCGGAGGGCATGGGCGACGACGCAGAGGTGACGGTCGAGAACCTGACGAAGCATTGGCAGCGCGCCGATGAGTGGGTGCCGCGAGGCATCCGCGTTACCGAGGAGATCCGACCGTCAGGAGAAGGGCAGGTCGAGCGATGAGCGAGTACACCCCTCAACCGCACGAATCTCGGGCACGTTTCATCGCAGGATCAATCGACCTCATCCAGCGGCGCGACGGCTGCACACTGGCCGAAGCCGAGGAGACGGCGATCGGCGAGTGGGAGCGATGGATGGAGTGGCACAACGTCCGCGTCCGCCGCAGTGTCGTAGCCGAGGAACCGGAATGGGAGTACGGCTGGCACACCGGCTCGACCGTGAGTCTCATCGGACGCCGAGAGCAGATCGACGAGTGGCTCATGGTGCGCGGGTGGAAGCTCGGCGAGGGCGACTGGGGATCGCGAATCATGCAGCGCACCGCGGCTGGCCCGTGGGTGCCGGTGAAGCAGGAAGGAACCGACGATGTCCGAGCGTAAGCCCCCCAACTTCACCCAGCAGGACACCCACGAACTCGCGGCGTACCTGTTCGACCAGGACAGCGAGCAGGTCACCCAGTGGATGCACGAGCACGTCCAGAACACCCGCGACATGCACGCCCTGATGGAGTTCCTCGGCCGGGCGATCTACAAGATATTCCCCCTCGGACTCACGAAGGGCGTCATCGTCGACGAGAACCACTACTGGGCGATGAAGATCACCGGGGCCACCCAGGACCACGTCGACGCCGGCCGCATCATGACCGCCGCGTTCAACGCCGACTGGCCCACGATGACAGCCCTCATCCGAGCCGTCCTCACCCACCCCCACGACTACCACGCAGAGGTCGTCGTGCACCTCCTCGCCGCCCTCGGCGACGGCCTCCGAGCCGCCGCCGCCGAACACGACCGGGGGAACCACTGATGAGCATCCCCAACCCGTCCGAACTGGCGCCGATCTTCCGGGCACTCGCCGTCCCGGTCACCGGGACACCGATACCCTCACTCCCACGCGTCGCCGTCCCGAAGGGTCTGTACTCGCACCCGGTCGGCATCCCGTACGACGGCCACCCGATCCACGACCTCGTCCGCGACGTGAACGCCCGCCTCTGTGCCGAAGACCAGCGCCTCCGCCGTCTACTGCCTCCCGCACCTTCCGGACATCACTGGGAGGGGCAGATCAGCAGCACCGACGACTGGTTCGACCTGGCCGCGTCGGCCGCGTCGGTCACTTACCGCATCCGGTACCGCCTCGTCCCAGACGACGGGTCCGACGATGGGTGAGATGCTGACGTACCGGCAGGCCGCACGCCGCGTTGGACGTTCAATGCGAGCCGTCCGCTACTGGCGGGCACGCGGCATGCCGATGTCATGGGAGATCCGCGAGGGTCAGAAGGTCCGCGTCGTCGAGGAGTCCGTCCTCCTCGCCTGGTGGCGGCAACGGATGAAAAACGACCCCGTCTACCAGATCAACCTCCGCAAGCGCCTCGCCGAAGCCGAGCACGAGCAATAGGCCACCGCTATCGGACCCGGCGCTTGCATACCCTACATTCATGATCGGAAAGTCGTCGGAGGGGCTGATACAGCCCCACACAACCGAAGACAACCAATAACGAAGCCCCGCCGTTCCCCAGACGTCGGGGCTTTCGTGATCTCGGGCGCAGCGCACGCGACCCGGCCGAACCCATCCCCTCGGCCGGCGCGGGACCCCTGCGCCCGAACACGGTCCGACGACGCGGGCGGGCAGCGGCATTCCCTGTCCGCCCGCGTACCACTCACCACCCGACGGACGGGGGACATCATGCGAGGCGAACCCATCAGCCCCGCCGACGATGGCGCATGCATCGTCGTGCGCGCCACACTGCGCCCCTCGACCTACAAGGCGTTCGCACGGCACGCGAAGGAGCTGCACCTCGAGGTCGGCGACCTGCTGTCCCGCCTCGCCGACCGCGCCGTCGGCACCGCCCCGCTCCCGGCTCCCGCACCCACACCCGAGCGGCCCGAGGACGACATCGACGCCCGCATCCGCCACCTGAACGGGGCCGGGCTCAACGACACCGAGATCGCAGAGCAGCTCGGCATGTCGCAGCCGAACACGTCGATGCGCCGCCGCCGCCTCGGCCTGAAGTCGCCGCGCACGCGCCGCCCGAACCACAAGGCCGCATGATGGCCGTCGTCGTCCACCTCGACACGATCAGCGAACACCTCGACGACGTCGAGTGCCCGACCTGCGGGTACAACGCGATGATCCGGCTCCGCGGCTACTTCCTCGGCGCCGCTGGCGTCCACATGGTCTTCGATCAAACGTTCTGCGGCAGGTGCAACGCCGAGAAGCGTCGCCTCGGACGGGAGGCCGGAGCATGACCGGCAAGCGCACCCACAAGGAATCGCGTCGGATGCACAAGCTCCGCCTCGAGTTCTTCGAGGAGGGGAAGCGGCAGTCGCGCAGCAAAAACCCCGACGAGGTCGAGAAGTCGAAGTGCTGGATCTGCCGCGACGCGATCGACTACGACGCCGGGCAGGGCACCACCGCCGACTCCCACGAGCTCGACCACTACCACCCCGTCGACGACCGGCCCGACCTCGAGGAAGACGTCGACAACTTCCGCCACTCGCACTCGTCCTGCAACAGCAGCCGAGGCAAGCGTGCAGCCAGCACGCAGGGACTCGGCGAGCAAGTCGCCGCCTGGTGGTGAGGAGCACATCATGGAGACATGTGACCAGTGCGGACCCGCCGTCCAGGCGAAGGAACGCGCGACGCTCCCGTCCGGTCGGACCCTGACCTACTGCACGCACTGCGCTTCAGCGAACATGGTCGGCCTGATCCGCGCGAACGCGACCCTCAACCCGATCGAGCCGGCATGCGTACCGCCATCGGCGTGATCGTCGGGATCATCATCGGCTGGTCAGCACTCGCGATCTGGCGAGGCCCGACCCGCTGGGTCTTCACCCGCTTCCTCCCGGTCGATCCGCCCGACCACGTCGACCGTGTGAGGGTGTGGCACGACCACGTCGAGCAGCCGGGCGCATCATGGCCGGCGTGACCGCCCTCGCGCTCCGCGGCATCGGCGCGGCACCCGACTTCGTGCACGACCCCGTCACCGACACCTGGATCCACCCCGACACCGGCGTCGTGATCTTCGGTGAGGACATGCCACGCGAGCTCATCCCGTGGTGCCACCTCGAGCCCGAGGAGGAGACGTGACCGACACCCGCGAGTGCTATATCCCGCTCCCGGCGCACGACCCCGACCGCCTCGCACGCAACCTCGCCATCTGGCAGGCCGCCGGCGAACGCCTCGGCCTCCTGCCACCCACTGATCCGACGGAGGACTCGGAGACCTGATGGGCGCACGCACCGTGCTGGATCTGCGGCCTCGCCATCGACTACGACGCCGCGTGGGACGACTGGGCCAACGACGACAGGTTCAACGAGGACCACTACTGGCCCGTGTCCACCCACCCCCACCTGCAGGACGACCCGACGAACAAGCGCGCGAGTCACGCCGGATGCAACCGGGAGCGCGGCAACGGCGCACCCATCGTCGACCTCGGCCCGCCGTCCCGAACCTGGACATAGGACGGAGCCAACGGTGCGACGCGAACCAGAGTGGCAGCTCAACGGCGACACCTTCGAGGTAGTCCAGGAGCACGGCGACATGCAGTGGCGCCGAGCCGACGGCACCTTCGCCGAGTACACCGGCCCCCTCGACGACCTCGGCTACGGCATCCCCCGCAACCCCCGCACGACGTGGGGCATCCGCCGCGCCCTGTTCGACCTCGCCTTCGGATACGTCAGCGGGTTCCCCATCCTCGACGTGCTGGCCTTCGCCGCACGCTCACTGTTCCCACCCCGGAGGTGACCATGAGCGGTCGCGAGCTCGACCCCGACGGCACGGACTCGTACCACCCCGAGCACCCGTGGGAGCAGACGACGCACCCGCTCTACCTGCCACCCGACCAGCGCACCGTGTTCAACTGGCCGCCCGAGCCCGCTCACCCCCACGGCGCGCACGAGGCACAGGAGTGGGGACGCCTCCCAGCCCGCGTGCCCGTCGCACCCACCGACCTCACCTTCGGCCCCGGGTACACCTACCCACCCACACACGCACCCCGAGGCGCAGCGGGGGACAGCGGCGCACGCCGACGGTGGTGGAGACGGTAACCACCCACCCCCGGCCACACACGCCCGGATACGGGAACACCACAGGGAGGGCGTAGCCCGACCACCCCCAGACGTTCCCAGACGCTCACGCGAGCCACAGACCCCCACCCCCCGAAAAATCCAGCAACACCCCAGGGGGCGGACGACAGCCCGGGGGAGCCGTCCTCTCTCCCCGACCCGAAGTGCCCGATTTCTACCAGGGGGTGACCCGGATGCCGAAGAAGGCTGACCGTCCTCACAGGGCCGCGCTGACGCGGATGTTGAGGGTTACGGGGCTCGCGAATGTGCCCGAGGAGGCCCCCCTCGTCGAGCTGTTGCGCACGCTGGCCGACGAATTGGACAGCGGGGGCGGCTCTCGGCCGCGGATCGAGTACCGGGCGGCGCTGAAGGATGCCCGGATGGTGCTGAATACGACGGCGCGCGGGAAGCCGAAGGGCTCGCCTGACGTGCCGGAGCCGACGAAGGCGGCGAAGCCCGGTGAGGGCGAGTCGGAGGCCCTCGAGGACGAGGAGATCGACGAGCCGACGTCGCTGGCGAAGTTCAAGGCGGAGCGGGGCATCGGCTGACCGCTCGAGGTGGGGGTGAGCGGTGGCCGCGAAGCTGTTCGGGCGGACTGAGCCGCGTCTGTGGACGAAGCCGCTGCGGGAACTGACGCCGGAGACGTCGCGTGGGTTCGAGGTGATCGAGTTCGCGCTGACGATCCTCGGCGTGACGCTCTACCCGTGGCAGAAGTGGCTCCTGATCCACGCTCTCGAGCTGCGCCCTGACGGCACATACCGCTTCAAGCGGGTGATCGTGCTCGTCGCACGGCAGCAGGGGAAGACGATGCTCGCGTCGGTGCTCGCCGCGTGGTGGCTGTTCGTCGACTCGGGCCGGAACAAGGAGCAGGTCCCGCCGCTGAAGTTCAAGGTCGTGGGTGTCGCGCAGAACCTCGACATCGCGAAGGAGCCGTGGGCGGCGGTCAAGTCGTGGTGTGACCCGGATCCGGAGACGGAGGAGGAAGCCGAACTCGCGATCGACGCGCTGCAGGCCGCCACGGCGAAGGTTCGCGACGCGAACGGGTCGATTGCGATCACGGCGCGCTCCCGGGCGCACTACGAGATCCGGGCGGCGAAGAACGCCCGAGGCAAGCCCGCCGCGCGCGTCCTGATGGACGAGATGCGTGAGCAGCGCGACTGGGTCGCGTGGAATGCCGTCTCGCAGACCCTCAAGTCGTTCTGGTCCGGACAGCTCTGGGGCATCTCGAATGCGGGCGCGTCCGACGCGGTCGTGCTCCGCACCCAGCGCGACGCGGGCCTTGCGGACATCGCCGATTGGGACGCGTACGTCGGCGCTGGGCTCACCTCGGCCGAGGAGTACGCGAACACCCACGACACGTCGCTCGGGATCTTCGAGTGGTCCGCGCCGGACGGGTGCGCGAAGGACGACATCGACGGCATCCTGCAGGCGAACCCGTCGATCGGGTACGGCGCGATGACGGTGCAGGACGCTCTCTCTGACATTCGGTCGATGACCGATGCCGGTTACCGCACTGAGGTGCTGTGCCAGTGGGTCACGGTGCGCGTCGATTCGTTCATCAACGTGAAGGACTTCCAGGCGCTCTACGTCCCGCCCGCCGAGGTGAAGATCACGAAGGGCGAGCGGACCGTGTGGGCCATCGACACCTCGAAGCGGTCGAACGACTCGGGTGTGACGACGTGGATCGGCGCGGCGACGCGCACGAAGTCCGGGAAGCCGTTCGCGACGGCGCGACACCGTCGAACCGGCATCGTATGGGCGCCGGACTACATCACGAAGCTCGCCGACGAGTCCGGCTTCCGGGAGGTCGTGGTCGTCGGACGGGGCGCGCCGGCCGCTGAGCTCGTGGAGGAGCTGCAGAAGCCCGAGCGAAACCTCACCGTGCACGTCCTCGACGGTGGCCAGTTCGCCGCGGCGACGGGACAGATGAGCGACGCGGTCCGCGACAAGGACATCGTGCTCGTCGAGCAGCCGGACATCACGCTCGCCGTCGAGGGCGGCGTGACGAAGGAATACGCCGAGAACGACGCCTGGTCGCGCTCGAAGTCCCTGCCTGTCGACATCTCGGGCCTGATCGCGATGTCCGAGGCGCTCTACGGGCTCGTGAACCTCGAGCCCGAGATCGTCCCTGACCCACCCAAGCCGCCGGCTGCCGAATCGGTGAGTCGCGCTGACATCGCGCCCGACGAGATGAACCTCGCGACGGTCGCATTCTGAGAGGAGGCCCCCGGTGGCAGACGAGATCGGCTACGTCAAGGACGGAGCACTGCGCGGATGGTCGTCTCTCGCCGACGAGGCGCACGAGAAGAACATCGACCTGCAGTGGCCGCACTCGCTCGAGGTCTACGACCAGATGCGCCGCGAGGACGCTCAGGTCGGCTCCGTGGTCCGGGCGGTCACGCTGCCCATCCGCTCGACGCGGTGGGAGATCGACCCGGCGGGGGCCCGCGACGAGGTCGTGAAGCTCGTCGCGCAGGATCTCGGCCTTCCCGTGAAGGGGCAGGAGGAGCCGGAGCGCCCGAAGCGGGAGCGCGGTCGGTTCTCGTGGGACGAGTTCCTCCGCCTGGCGCTCCTCGAGCTCGTGTTCGGCCACTCGGTGTTCGAGCAGGTGTACCGGATCGAGGACGGGCGCGCGCGTCTTGGGAAGCTCGCCTGGCGGCCGCCTCGGACCATCAGCAAGTTCGAGGTCGCGAAGGACGGCGGACTCATCGCCGTCCACCAGCACGGCGTGTTCGGATCGACGACGGTGAAGATCCCGGTCGACCGACTCGTGGTGTTCGTGAACGAGCGCGAGGGCGCGAACTGGATCGGCCAGTCGCTCCTCCGGCAGGCCTACAAGAACTGGCTCCTCAAGGATCGCCTGCTGCGCATCCAGGCGCTCGTCGGCGAGCGCAACGGGCTCGGTGTGCCGGTGGTCACCGGCGCGGAACTTCCCGAGAGCATCTCGAAGGACACCGCGAAGGCCGAGGAGTGGCTGAAGGCGCAGAAGGACGAGGGGCTCAAGCTCGCGAAGGACTTCCGTGCTGGCGAGGCGGCGGGCGCGTACGTCCCTCATGGCGGCACCGTCGAGCTGAAGGGCGTGACGGGCAAACTCCCCGACATCGACGGTCCCATCCGGTACCACGACGAGCAGATCGCGCACGCCGTGCTCGCTCACCTGCTCACGCTGGGCGGCGACAAGTCGACCGGGTCCTACGCGCTTGGCGACACCTTCGCGGACGTGCTGACCGGCTCGCTCAATGCGGTGATGAAGCACCTCGCCGACGTGACGAACCAGCACGTCGTCGAGGACCTCGTCGACCAGAACTGGGGGCCGGAAGAGCCCGCGCCGCGGATCGTTCCCGTTCCGCTGGGCAAGGACGCGCCGCTGACCGCGGAAGCGATCCGAGCGCTCATCGACTGCGGGGCGTTCACGGCCGACGCCGAGCTCGAGAAGTACCTCCGGGCGCGATACGGGCTCCCGGCGCACGACCCCGACACCGCGCGAGAGCGCACCACCACCACGCAGAGCGCCGCGGGCGAGCCTGCGCCGACAGAGGAGGCAGCATGACCGAGCAGCGCAGCGCGCGAAACCGGTTCTGGGGCAAGCTCACCCCGCCGAAGTCGAAGACCGAGTTCTTCGACGCGATCACGATGCCGTCCGCGGGAGGCGAGGGCACCGTCGCGACGATCCGCATGTACGGTCCGATCGATTCGTGGGGCGGGTACTGGGGTATCTCGACGAAGGACGTCGCCGAGGTGCTCGACGGGCTCCCCGACTCGGTCACGCAGATCATCCTCCGGATCAACTCGCCCGGCGGTGAGGTGTTCGAGGGTGTCTCGATCCTGAACATGCTCCGTGCTCACGACGCGAAGGTCACCGCGGTCGTCGACGGCCTCGCGGCGTCGGCCGCTTCGGTGATCGCGGCCGGGTGCGACGAGACGGTCATGTCGCCTGCTTCGCAGATGATGATCCACTCGCCGTCGACGATCGTCTGGGGCAACGCCGCCGACATGCGGAAGGTCGCCGAGGTGCTCGACACCATCGAGGAATCGATCATCTCGATCTACCGCGACAAGGCGGGCGAGTCCGCGTGGGGCGAGCTCCTCGCGAACGAGACCTGGTACACCGCCGAGGGCGCTGTCGAGGCCGGTCTGGCCGACCGCGTCGCCGTCGTGAAGGACGCCGGAGAGACGGCGACCGCCGGCACGGATGACGACGGCACCGACCCGCTCGAGGGCGACGACGTCGAGGACATGTACCAGTCCGCGCGCGCCCATCTGGGCCTGCACCCCATCGGCGCTTCGGCGCCCCACAAGCTCCCGAGCTCGTCCGAGCCGGGGAATCCCAAGGAACAGAAGGAGGCGCTCAACATGAGCGACGCTTTCCTGGCTGCGGTTCGTGATCGGCTCGGCGTGACCGATGCCAACGCGTCGGAGGAGACGGTCCTGTCCGCTCTCTCCGAGGCGCTCAACGAGTCGGCCGACACCACCACGCCCACCTCGGCGGCCACGGTCGCCCCGACGATCCCCGCCGGCACGCAGCTCATCGAGAACTCGATTCTCGACTCGCTCCGCGCCGACGCCGCTGCTGGCCGCGAGGCCCGCGAGCAGCAGATCAAGGACCGCCGCGACGGGATCATCGCGAACGCCCTGCAGGAGGGCCGCATCACGGCGGCCTCGGCGGAGCACTTCCGCACCATGCTCGACTCCGACGAGGACGGCACCGCGAAGGTGCTCGCCTCGATGGCGAAGAACAGCGTTCCGGTCGCGGAGATCGGACACGCCGCCGGCGAGGTGTCGGCGGAGGACGCGCTCATGGCCCGTGCGGGCTGGGGCGACGACGACGAGGAGGCCTGACCATGGCTGACCACATCCACCTGTTCAAGCCGGGCGCTTCGGTGACCTTCACGGCATCGGCGGACGTCATCGGCGGTCGCCTCGTCGAGGTCACCGGCGCCCGCACGGTCGCGAACGCCGCGGCCGACAGCGTCAAGGCCGTCGGCGCGGCGGCTCAGGACACGAAGTCCGGCGAGGACGTGCTCGTGCTGCGTGGCGGGGTCCAGAACCTCGTCGCGTCCGCGGCGATCGTCGCCGGAGCCCGCGTGAAGCCCGCGGCGTCCGGGAAGGTCGTCACGGTCGGCGCTGGCGAGCGGGGCATCGGCCTCGCACTCACGGCGGCCGGTGCGGCCGACGCCCTGCTCCAGGTCGCTCTGGACTGAGAGGAAGAACAGACATGGGAAACTCCCTGACCTACCCGGTCCCGGCGATCTCGAACACCGAGGACCTCACCACCGAGCAGATCCACCAGCTGCTCCGCTCGCAGACGGCCATTGGTCGCCGGATCCGCACCCTTGCGGCACAGCGCTTCATCTCTGATGCGCTGCTCAAGGGTCGGTTCCGCTCGGTCGGTGGCTCCGTCCTGTACGAGAACGGTGATCCGCTGTTCGCGCCGGACGACCCCGAGGCGATCCAGCCCGGCGGCGAGTACCCGCGCTCGCAGGTCACCGCAGGCGACCTCGCAGCCGCGAAGGTCGACAAGTGGGGCCGCGACGTGCCGGTCACCGACGAGTCGATCAAGCGCCGCGGCATCGACGTCGTGAACCGCTCGCTGCTGCAGCTGGTGAACCGCATGGTCAAGTTCGTCGACTCGGCGGCGCTCGGCGTCATCGCGTCGAAGATCACCGCCACGGTCGCGTCGCCCGGCGCCTGGACCGACGTCGAGAACATCGTCCTGTCCGTCGAGCTCGCGAAGGCGAAGGCCGAAGAGTCTGGTGAGGGCCACGTGCTCGACACCATCGTCCTGAAGCCGACCGCCTACGCCCGCGTGATGGCCGCGTTCCTCAAGGCGGGCCTGCTCCCGCGCGAGGCCGCGAACCCGCTCATCACGGGCACCTGGCCCGAGGTCCTCGACCTGGTGTGGCTCCGCTCGCCGAACGTGCCCACCGCGGCGCCGCTGCTCGTGAACAGCGACGAGCTCGGCGGCATGGCGGACGAGGACCTCGGCGGCCCCGGCTACTCGAAGGCGCTCCCGGGCGTCGAGACGAAGTCGATCCGCGAGGAGAAGACGGACGAGTACCTGCTGCGCTCGCGCCGCGTCACCGTCCCGATCGTCACCGACGTCACCGCTGGTGTGACCATCACGAACACGGGCCTCGTCTGATGGCCGCCGCGAAGAAGACGGCGCACCGCGTCGCCGCGACGATGATCGTCGCCAAGGTCCCCGGCGCCCAGGGCGGTGAGGTGTACCTCCGCAAGGGGCGCATCCTCCCGTCCGCCGTGGAGGCCTCCGAGATCAAGCGCCTCACGGGGCTCGGTCTGATCGAGAAGTTCGAGCTCGACGCGAGCGAGGACGACAACCAGGAGAACGCGGGCGGCAACGCCGGCGGCTCCAACTAGCGAGACAGGGGGCGATGGACATGACCATCACACACGCCGACCTCGGCGGCGACGAGAACACGGCTCGACGGGTTCTCGTGCTGGCACGGTCCATCGCCCCCTGCATCGACGCGTTCCCTGACGGCTCGGAGCAGAAGCTCGACGCGATCGCGGTGCTCAGCGCCGTCGTCGCCGAGCTGCCTGCGCCGGGGGATCGTCGGACGAAGTCCCTCAGCCGGAACGGCACGTCGATCACGTTCGCGGACATCGAATCCGCGTTCGACTCGGACGCCCGGGCAAGCCTGCGGGCGCTGTGCGACGCTCAGGCGGCCTCGGTGTCGCCGGGGTCACTCCCGGCGGGGTCGTTCCCCACGGAGCGCGCATTCGAGCGCGTGTGGCCGGAGGGGGGCTACTCGTGATCGAGGCGTTCTTCTTCCCCCACAACGTCCTGATCCGCGACATGATCGACCGCGGCGGGGAGGGGTCGAGCCCCGGCCCTGCACGCTCGTCGATCGCGGAGACCATCGACGAGCGGACGCTGGTGAAGAACCGGGACAACCTCGAGGTTGTGTCGAACTCCCGCGTCACCGTCCCCCTCGACGCGAACGTCGCGCCGGGGGCGCTGGTCACCGTGTGGCCGGGCACGTCGGCGGCGCGGGAGGCCGAGGTGATCCGTGTCGGCCGGGACGAGAACGCCCGGCCGTTGCCGTCTCACCTGATCCTCTGGCTCACCTAGTCCAGTTCGACGGCCGCGGGTCGTCCCACAGATACAGCTCGTAGTCGGTAGTGATGACGTCGACGCCCGGGTCGCGGTCGAGATGGTCGCCGGTCGGCACCCACGAGGACACCTTCAGCAGGGTCAACGTTTCGTGGATCGGGTGCGCGTAGAGCGTCGCGGCGATGGCCTCCCCGACATCGACAAGCTCATCGTCGGTGAGCCCATCGCTGCAGACACGCGCGACCGCTTCGACCTTCCCTGGCTCGTCGATCGAGTTCAGCACCTGGAATCCGGGGTTGAGCACGACACCATCCGGGAGTACCGCGGTCGCCCCGACAGCCTGCATCGCCTCGCTCCCCGGGGAGGGGGGCGCGACGTAGTCCACGCACTCCTGCGGCACCTCGGCTGCCGACGCGGTCGGTGTGCTTTCCGGCGCCGACACCGTCGGCTCGGGTGCTGGCGACGTCGTCGTCGTCTCGGGCGGCGTCTGCGCCGCACACCCACCCAGGAACATCCCCGCGGCGAGGACGCCCGCGGCCACCGATTTACGCATGCTCACACCGTACCGGGGGAGGTAGCCGCCGTGAAGATTCTCAAGCCCATCCTCAGCACGGTCGAGAAGGTCGCGCAGGACTCGATCCGGGAGGGCGGCCGGGAGGTCCTGCGCCGCGCCCGCGAGCTGAGTCCGACGCTCACCGGCGATTCGGACAAGTCCGGGTTCATGCAGGTCGACGATCTGACCGTGCAGGTCGGGTTCACGTCGCTCGTGTCCCGGCTTCAGCACGAGGACCTCGACAACCAGCACCCGCAGGGCGGCGAGGCGAAGTTCCTCGAGAAGGCGTTCGACGAGCTTGACATCGAGCAGCTCGCGGCGCAGAAGCTCCGGGAGGCGTTCGGATGACGATGGACGACGCGACCCTCACCCGCCTCCTCTGCCGCCTCCTCGCCCGCGTCCCGACATTCGAGTACGACGTGACCCCGCCGCCGTCCGGCGTGGCCGTCCAGTACGGGGCGCTGAAGGCCGAGCCGGACAGGGCTGTGGGCGTGCGCGTCTACAGCACCACGGACGAGCGACATCTCCACTGGCGGCGCGCTCAGGTGCGCATCCGAGGCGCGAAGGGAAGCAAGACGGACGCCGACAAGATCGCCGGCATCGTCTTCGCTGCTCTCCACGGGCTCTCCCGCGAGGGAGGCATCAGCGGCATCCGCCGCGAATCCATGTCCCCGAACGGGGCCGACACGAACGGGCGCGAGGAGCGCACCGACAACTACATCATCACCCTCGACAATCAGGAGTCCTCATCATGAGTGAAGCAGTTCCCCTTCCCGCCGGCACCACGCTCGGGAAGTCCTTCGAGTACGGCATCGACATCAACCTCGGCACGTCGGCGGTCCCCGAGTGGCAGCCGTTCCGCCGGATCAGCGGCTTCCAGCCGACGTTCACGCCGACCACGCAGGACGCGCAGACGTACGACGACCTCGGCGCCGACAACTCGGACGTGACCGGCTGGTCGTTCGCGATCGCGTTCAACGTCCAGGTGAACCGCAACACCGCGACCGGCCTGTACCTGCCGGAGATCGAGGCGCTGCTCGCCCGCACCCGCCCGTCGGCGAAGGGCGAGGCCGCGGTCGTCGAGGTGCGCTGGTACCACAAGCCGGAGATCGGTACGCCGAACCCGGTCGACGCCGGCCAGGGTCGCGCGACCGTCGCCATCACTCGGCAGAACACCGGCCCGAACGGTGAGATCGAGGTCCTCTCGGTCACCCTGTCGGGCAAGGGGCCGTACACCGAGATCGCGAACCCGTTCGACGGATGGGACAGCACGGTCGCGGTCATCGGCACGGTGGGTCCGGAGGGTGCCGGCGACGGCGACCTCGTCACGATCACCGGCACCGGGTTCCTCGGCACGACCGGCGTGTCGATCGATGGTGCGTCGCTCGCCGCGACGGACTACACCGTCGTCTCGGGTGCGACGATCATCGCCGCCCTGCCGGCCGGTGACGCGGGTAACGTGCCCGTGGTGGTCACGAACGCGGCGGGCGCTTCGGCGCCGCACACGTTCACGCGAGGGGCGTGACGCATGGCGTCCGCGTCCGACTTCGCGGCGTGGGCGCAGCAGGACCTCGTCCTCCCGTTCGGGGGTAAGACCTATCGGGTCAAGCCCCCGAACGTGGGGGCCGCGGGGAAGCTGCTCGCCTGCGCGGTCCGTGGCGAGGTGAACCTCGGCATCGTGAAGGGTCCCATCCCTCCGGAGGTGCAGGCTGTCCTCGACACGATCCAGCCTGACGAGCACCCCGCGCTCGGTGACGTGCATCAGGAGATGGTCGACGACGGTTTGTCGCCGACGACGATCGACCGCTTCACCTACTACGCGGTGTTCTACTGGGCGCGCGGCGAGCAGTACGCCGACGCGCTCGCGCGGCTGCTGTTCATGCCGCGCGTCACCGACGACGATCTGTTCCCCGACGAGGAGGACGAGGCGACCCCAAAAGCCTCGTGACGGCCGAGGACTGGGCACCGTACGGGCGGGGCGAGCCGGACGCGGACGGGTGGTATCCGGACTACCGGACACCACCCGCGCACCTCCGGCCCGCCCCGCCGACGGCCCCGTCGTCCTCGACCGTCGACAACACCGAGCCCGAGCTCGACGACTCGCTGCTCGCGATCGTCACCAACTGGCGATTCGTCATCGCCGACCTGCTCGAGCACTTCCACCTCGACCTGTACGACGCCGCCGTCATGGCGCGCCCCTGGCCGGGCGTGCGCACGGCGATCTTCGCGCTCATCGACACTCCGGGTTCCCGGATTCGGAGGGCGCTCACCCGGAGGTGACCCGCGATGCGCGCAGCCGAGATCGAGGCACTGTTCACGGCCAACGTGGACCAGATCGTCAAGGCCGACAAGCTCATCAAGGACACCGGGCAGCGTGTCGAGAAGAACCCGATCAAGCTCGACGCGAACGGCAAGCCAGCACTCGAGAGCATGGACCGGGTCGAGGCGGCGGCCAAGCGCCTCGTGTCGAAGGACACGCTGCTGACGGTCGACGCGAACATCGAGCGCGGCGAGAAGTCCCTCGACCGGGTCCAGAAGCGACTCGACTACCTCCGATCCGTCGAGACGACGATGGACGTGAAAGCCGACATCGCCCGCGCCGAGGCGTCGCTGTCCAAGGTGCAGCGGAACCTCGACGGCCTCAAGGCCGCACGCGCGACGATGGAGGTCGACGCCGACACGTCCGAGGCGGAGGCGGAGCTGAAGAAGCTCCCGGCCAAGGCGCAGGCCGCCGGCGACGACGCGGGCAAGGGGTTCGTCGGATCTCTCGACTCCGCGACCCGGGGTGCCGGTGAGAAGGTCGGGCAGGCCGTCGGTGATGGTGTCGAGGAGACGCTCATCAAGGCACTGTCTGCGATCCCGGTCGCGGGCGGTATCGTCCTCGCTGGTGTCGCCATCGGCAAGGCTCTCATCAGTGGCCTGAACGATGGCCTGCAGATCGAGGTCGGGTACGACCGGCTGCAGGCTCTCACGGGCGTCGACGAGGCGACCGCGCTCCGCCTGGGGCGCGCTGCTGGTGAGGCGTACGCGAACAACTTCGGCGAGTCGGTCGAGTCGAACATGGACGCGACCCGGCTCGCGCTGCAGTTCCGGATCATCGACCCGGCGTCGACGACGCGGGACGCGCAGCTCGTCGTGCAGAGCCTCGCGGGCATCGCCGACGTGCTCGGCGAGGACGTGCAGCCCGTGGCGACGGCCGTGACGACGCTGCTGAGCAGTGGACTCGCGAAGTCCGCGCAGGAGGCATTCGACCTCATCGCGGCCGGCGCCCGAAACGGCGTGAATCGCGCCGACGACCTGCTCGACACGCTCACCGAGTACCCGGCCCTGTTCCAGCGTCTCGGCCTGTCTGGGCCGGAGGCTCTGGGGCTCATCAGCCAGGGACTCAATGCCGGCGCGCGGAACAGCGACCTCGCGGCCGACGCGCTCAAGGAGTTCCAGATCCGGGCCACGGACGCGTCGGATACGTCGGCACAGGGCTTCAAGGATCTCGGCCTGAACGCCGAGGAGATGACGGCGAAGATCGCCGCGGGTGGCGAGAGCGCCCGTGACGGCCTCGAGACCGTGCTGACGAAGCTCCGCGAGACGGAAGACCCCGTGCTCCGGAACGCCGCGGCCGTCGCCCTGTTCGGTACGCAGGCGGAGGACCTCGGTGCCGCCCTGTTCGCGATGGACCTCTCGTCGGCGGTCGCCGAGCTCGGCACCGTCACGGGTGCCGCTCAGCAGATGTTCGACACCCTCGCGGGGAACGACGCATCGAAGATCGAACAGGCGCAGCGGAACATCGAGGTCGCTGCCGACGGCATCAAGGGCGCGCTCGCTCAGGCGTTCGCGGAGCCGCTCGGCGACTTCGCTGACTGGATCTCTCAGAACCGCGGCCCGGTGCTCGAGTTCTTCCGCGACATGGCGGTGGGTGCGCTCGACTTCGCGATCACGGCGTCGAACGCGACCGGCGACTTCGTGTCTGGGCCGCTGGCCGACATGGTCGACGGCTTCGTGTCGTTCCTGAAGCTGACGAACTTCGACCCGTTCAAGGACTGGACCGACCTCGACAACCTCGTCGCCGGCCTCCGTGACTTCGACGGGGTCACGGACGACGTGAGCACGAACCTCGAGGGCATGAAGGCCGAGCTGACCGACTGGACGGATCCGCTCATCGCGCTCGGCTACGTCAACGACGCCGCCCTGCGCACTGCGGACGCCGTCTCGCAGGTCGGGTTCTCCGCGGAGAACGGGGCGGCCCTGCTCAGCGGTTTCGAGGTCGCGACCGACGGCTCTGTCCGGGCGACGGGTGAGCTGAAGACTCAGCTCGATGCCTCGGCGGAGGCTCTGCGAGCGGAGTACGACGCGGCGATCGCGGCGGGGGAGTCGCAGGACAACCTCCGCGGCCGGTACAACTCGACGCGTGACGCGCTGTTGAACCAGCTCACGACGATGGGGCTCACGCAGGAGCAGGCTCAGGCGCTCATCGACACGGTGTTGCAGACGCCGGAGGAAGCGTCGACGAAGTTCAGCTCGAATGCGGACTCGGAGCGTGGCAAGGTCGAGCGTCTCGGCGGGAAGATCATCACCCTTCCAGACGGGAGCTCGGTGATCTACGCGAACACCAAGCCGGCGTACGACTCGCTGAACTACTTCATCCGCGACGCGAGCAATCGGGTCATCCGGGTGAAGATCGCGGCCGACGGCACCTCGATCCGCATGGGGTCGATCACCGCGTCCCCGCAGCACGACGGCGCCATCGTCGAGATGATGGCGGCTGGCGGGCTGCGGGGTACCGGGCTGACACCGATGCAGCCGCTCGCACAGATGGTCCCGGCGAACACCTGGCGGGTCGTCGGTGATCGTGCCGACGTGCCAGAGGCGTACATCCCGCTCGACGGTTCGCCGCGGTCGATCGCGCTCCTGATGGAGACGATCCAGCGGATGCCGAACTTCTCGGCGATGGCAGCGGGGGCTGTTGAGGGGTCACCAGTCGGACAGGCGCTGGCCGGGCCGGATCCCCTGGTCGGGCTCGAGGTTAGCGGCCGACTGGTCGTGGACACGTCGGGCTTCGCGCAGCTCGTCGACGCTCGAGTCGTGGCAGCTAGTCGAGACCGTAGGCGCGCGCTGGAGAACGGACGGAGGAGGTAGGTCATGGTCACCTCGTCTGCACCGGAGCTCTCTGTCGATGTCGCTGGGAATCCGTACGTGGAGGTCTTCTTCGACCCGAGTGGACTGGAACCGGACACGGCCTACATCCGCGTGGTGCGCTACTCGGAGGGCCGGGAGTGGCCCGTCCGGGGCGGTGTGAACATCGCCCCGGGCGTGGCTGCTCTCGACTTCGAGGCACCGTTCAACGTCGAGGCGACGTACAGGGCTCAGATGTTTACCGCCACAGGTGCGTCGATCGGCTGGACGGAGGCGGCGACGACAGTGCTCGAGTACGTCGGGACGATCGTGCACCAGCCACTCGACCCCACATCGTGGGTCGCCGTCGACGTCATGCCGGGTAGCGTGAGCCCGCTCACGCGTCCCGAGGAGGGGACTCTCGTCCAGACCGAGGGTCGCGATGTGGGGGTGTGGATCGGGTCCGGGCGTCGAGGCCTCCGCGGCGTGGGTGTTTCGCTGCAGACCAGCAGCATCGCAGAGGCCAACGCGTTCCGAGACCTGCAGGGAAGCTACGCGGTCCGGCAGATCGGAACGGTGTGTATCCGTACCTCGTCGTCCATCCGCTGGCCGCGGACGTTCTTCGCCCGAGGCGACTTCGCGGAGAACGATCGCACCGTTCGATTCGGCGGGACCAAGGTCACATTCGACGCGCGCGTCGATGAAGTCGAGCCGCCGTTCCCAGGACTCGCGGTACCCCTGCTCACGTACGGCGATCTGGATGCGGCGTACGCAACGTACGCCGAGCGGGACGCTGCCTATGCGTCGTACACGGACATGGATCGCGACTACTCCCTGGCGGGGCTGGCCGGCTGACTTCTGGAGGTGTGATGCGCTTCGGGTCTGAGGTTCTTCGCGGTCTCCTCACGAGTTCGTTCGACCATTACTGGGAGGCGGACCTGTACTACGACGGCGAGCGCCGGCAGGAGCGCGTGCCTCTGACGGACGTGCGGCCTTCAGAGGACGCGGGCGCGGAGATCCAGCAGTCGATGACGTGCGCGGTCGTGTGGACGGACGACTTCGGTCGCTCCGTCCTTCCGACCGCAATGGAGGATGCGTTCGCGCCGTTCGGCGCCGAACTGCAGGTGTTCTCGGTGATCCACTCGGGCCCGTTCGTAGAGCGCGTCCCGTACGGCTGGTTCCTCATCACCGATGTCCCGTCCGCACGCGACGAGCAGATGCGGTTCCGCGGTGACTGGATCACGGTGGGCTCCACAGTCGAACTCGAACTCAAGGAGCTGACCGCTTCGATCGGCGAGGAGACGTTCGACGTGCCGACGGCACCGGTGTCGCTGGTGTCCGCATGGGACGAGGTCGGCCGGATCTCAGGCATGCCGATCGAGCGGTCCGTCCCAGACGCGGCGATCACCCGCTCGGTGATGTACGAGGACGAGAAGATCAAGGCGCTGTATGAGCTGATGGACGTGATCCTGTCGGCGGTCCCACACATGACCGCCGACGGCGCTCTGTCAGCACGCCCGAAGGCGTGGCCCGACCCGGTCGACCGCATCACTCGCGAGGTGCTCGTCGACATCGGGTCGATGATGTCAGCCGGGAAGGTCTATAACCGGGTCGTGGTCCGCGCGAACGGTGCCGACCAGGCGGCCGTCCTCGCGGTCGCCGAGATCACCACGGGTCCACTGCGGGTGCGAAACCCGGCCGGGGGTCGTTCACCGTTCGGCGCCCGCACCCACTATCTGTCGAGTGAGTTCGTGACCACCCGCGCGCAGGCGCAGAAGTGGGCGAATGAGACCCTCGCGCAGGTCTCCACGCTCCGCACCCAGGTGGTTCCGGTGGTGGAGCTGTTCAACCCGCTGCGAGAGCGCGGCGACGTCGTGCTCATCGAGCGTCCCACCCACTGGCTGATCGGCCGGGTCGTGACGATCGACCGAGGTCAGGCGACGCAGTCGCTCACCGTCGAGATCGGTGGGACGACAACGGTGGCTGATCCGGAACCACTGCTGCTTCCTGGTGACTCGACGTTCCCGGGCGATGGGGTCTTCCCCGGAGGAGATATCTGATGCCGTTCACCCCTCGCGTCTACCAGGACAAGCCGGCCCGCACGACACCTATCCGAGCCGACGACCTCGCGCATTTCCAGTCGCAGTACGCGGCTGTGATGACCGACCTCGGCAACCTGGGGATGGTCATCGGCGACCCGGGACGACGCATGCGGATGATCGGCTGCTCGATCCGGAACACTGGCTCCGGCTTCCAGTACATCGACGACGCTCAGCACCAGCGGGTCGGCTTCGACACCATCAGCCAGGACGACGCGGGGGTGACGCTCGGGCTGTCATTCGACGCCACTCGCGTCGTCGGGCTCGTCGTCGGACAGGACGAGACGTACGCGCAGCGCGCGATCCACCCGGGCGCTTCCGTCGGTACCGACGAGATCCTGATCCGCTTCGGCGACGACTCGGGCTTCTACGACTACGTCCAGTGGGACGGCAGCAACTGGGTGTCGCTCACCGGGTTCGTCACCGCCGGGTCGATGAACGCGACCACCGGGCTCATCACGTTCACCCACAAGGAGAGCGCCACCGACTACGGCGGGAGCATCGAGATCCGGTCCGCGAACCTCCGGCTCTCGGCGGAGGGCCGGTCGAAGACCTCGATCGGGGCACTCGTCTACCCCTACAACTCGGCCACTTCCGCCAAGGCCCCGACCACGGACATGAAGTTCTGGATCACGCGCCCCGGCTCCCGGCCGGTCAAGCCGTCTGAGCTCACCGTCGCCTCGGGGAACTTCTGGGTGGTGGGCTTCCAGGAGGTGCCGGAGTGAGTACCGAAACCGAGATGATCCTGGACCTGATCGGCAAGAAGTCGAGGGTGCAGATCGTCGCCGGGTTCTTCCGTGGCATCGACGGGCTGCGGGCAACGGTCGACTTCAGCGATGGGCGGGTGCCGGCGAACTTCACCAGCTCGTACATGCCCGAGCTGAATGAGCCAGTGTGGGTGCTCGTCGCCGACGGCGTCGCCTACATGCTCGGCCCGACACGACCGAAGCCGACGAACGGCGTGATCGCCACCATCACCGGCGGTGTCGCGAGCGTGCAGACCGACCTCGGGCGCGTTGACGCGACCTTCGACCTCGGACGCACGTACAGCTCCGGTGACGCGGTGAAGCTCCTCTGGGGCGACGGATGCTGGATCCTCGGCGTGCGCTCTGATGTCCGGCCGGACCCCGAGGTCCCGCCGGCTCCGGGCGGCGGCGGTGGTCGGCGGACCGTGACGTTCACTGCGATCGACTCGGGCGCGTACGAGAGCAGTTGGTGGCAGAACGACGTGTGGTGTTCGGCCCGGAACATCGGGGCGTGGTTCTACGGGAACAAGTTCCGCGACACGATTCCCGACGACGCGTCGATCATCAGTGCGCGGATCTATCTGCCGCAGACGAAGAACCTCGGTGCCGCGCCGTTCGGCCGCCATGGCTTCGCGACTAAGCCCGTCGGTCCGGTCGCGTTCGCTGCGGTCAGCGAGCTCCCCGAGGTCAGCGGTCGGCGCACGGGCTGGCGGAGCATCCCTGTCGGACTCATCGACCACCTCAAGTCCAACACCGGCGGCCTCGGCTTCGCGGGTGGTGGCTACTCGATCTGGGCCGGCACGCAGAAGGACGCTCAGTCCGGCGCCGTGCGGGTCACCTACACCACCTAGGAGAACGACATGGGCTACTCACCAACCGGCGGACCGAAGGGCCTCGGCAGCTTCAACGACACGCCCCAGACGGCCGCGGATCTGAACAAGCTCCGCGACCTCCTCGCGCTCATGGGCAACTACCGCGGCGCGACGACCGAGGCTGAGCGAGATGCCATCACCGGAGCTGCTCGCTTCGATGGGCTCGCGGTGTTCAACCAGAACACCGGCGAGATCAACGTGTGGAGTGAGGACGCGTTCGACTGGCTGTCGCCGACGACCGAGGCTGTCTTCGGACCGGAGTCGATGGGTAACGGGTGGAGCGAGTCCCCGACGTACCCGATCCTTCTTCGGCTCGTCGGGAATCGCGTTCACGTCGAAGGCGCGGCAGTGGTGGGCTCGGGAGCTTCGTTCGACAACATCTTCACCGCACCCGCCCTCACCCGCCCGAACTCGATTCGGTGGATCGGGGCGACGGTGGGGCAGGGCGCGGCCGTCACAGGGATGTTGGATATCACAGCGGCTGGACGTGTGCGTCTGCCCTATCGTTCCGGTTCGCTCGCTGCCAACCAGACCCTGCCGATCGTGGGCTCGTTCGCGCTCTCGTGAGCGCCGGGGAGGGGTAACCATGGGCGGCTACACCAACGGCAGGTTCCCGCTGAGCATGCTCGTTCATCTCGGCGGGAAGGTCTATCTCCCGGCGGGTACCGCTGCACGGTGGCGGTGGCTCGTCGCGCAGGCTCTCGTGAAGTACCGGGTGGAGCTGTACGTAACGCCGGGGTGGAACGGGTACCGGCCGTTCGATGTGCAGGTGCAGTACCGCAAAGATCTCGGGATCTGGGCGGCCACACCAGGGCACTCGTCGCACGGTCTCATCTTCCGGGGGCAGCTCGTCGCCGCGATCGACGTCGCGAACTGGCGTGACCTCGCACCCGGCAACGAAGCTCTCGCCTGGACCCGATTCAAGGCCCTGTGCAGACTCGCCGGGTTCACGGTCGATTTCGTGTCGCCGCAAGAGCTGTGGCACATCGGCGACTTCAACGACGTGTGGACTGCTCCGGGGTTCGCCGCCGGCAACATCACCGCACCCAAGCCGGGTGCGACAGCGATCCTCGAGGAGTTGACGGATATGGATAAGGCATTGATCGTCCAGGTGACGACGAAGAACGGTATTACGTGGGCTCTGGTGGGTGCGACGGTGCCTGGCGGGTATCGGACTACGCGTGTTCAGGAGACGGCGAACGCGTGGGCGGTGATCTACGGTCCCGGAAAGAAACTCGATCCCGACGCGTACGACATCGTCATCCGGGAAGCGAAGGCTCTTGCCGCGTCCTGGCTCGCACAGCAGAAGCTCATCCACGGCTGATGTCTGAGTCGGAGCGGACCGGCCGCAACCGCGCGTGGGCGATGCGTGAACTAGGAGCCGGAGGAGGTGGCGTCCATGGGTGAGGAGCTTCCTCCATCCCTGTTCAACATCCTGCGCGGCGACCTTCGTGACACCCGCTCCGAGATCAACGGGCGTCTCGATGGCCTGGCTCGGGACATGGTCACGTCGGCGATGCTGGCCCAGGTCCAGGCGAACCAGAAGGAGCGCGACGACCGGCAGGATGCGCGAATCCGCGGCCTTGAAGAGGCGGACGCCGAGCGCGAGAAGGAAGCGCGGCGCATCGCTGAGGAGCAGCGCAAGACGCGCGCGCAGCAGTTCTTCTCCATCGGCCTCGCCGCGTTCAGCGCCGTACTCGCACTCATCGGCGGCATCGTCGTCTGGACCGTGACGGCCGGGCTGCAGCAGATCGCAGGAGGTTGAGCATGTTCTCGACGAAGATGTGGACCGTCGGTTACAAGGTCATGGGCGCGCTGATCGTCGTGCTCGTGCTCGGCGCGATCGTCCTGGTCTCCCTGAACAACGCGCAGCTCCGTGCGGAGAACCAGGACATGTACGCCGACCTGCAGGCGTCGCAGTCGAACGCGCAGAGCCTGTACGAGCAGCTCCTCGCCGAAGGCGTCGAACCGGAGGGAGAGGCGCCCGCAGAGGTCGCCGCGGGGCCAGCGGGTGACCCCGGCCCCCGTGGAATTCCGGGGCCGACGGGACCCCGCGGGAGCGACGGCGAGGACGGCGAGGACGGCATCTCCGGTCCCGCAGGCACTCCCGGTGCCGCCGGCGAACCAGGCGAGCCGGGCGCCTCCGGGCCGCCGGGGCCGGCTGGGCCAGCGGGCCCGAAGGGTGACCCCGGCCCGTCCGGCGCCCAAGGTCCCGCCGGACCCACTGGCGCCCCTGGGCCAGCCTGTCCCGCGGGGAGCGAACCGGATACCCGCTGGATCAACACGGCCGACACCGAGCTCGGCCCGTTCATTCCGACGCAGGCGACCGTCTGCATACCGACCGCCGTAGGAGGCACCCCATGAGCAAGCTCACCGACCCCGCCTGGTGGAAGGCCGCGCTGCTGCGCGCCGTCTACACGGCCATCGCCATCGCGATCCCGTACATCGCCGCCGTGCAGTTCGCAGACGTCCCGTGGCTCATGGCAGCCTCGGCCGCCACGGTCGGAGCGATCCTGTCGTTCGCGACGTCGCTGTTCGGGCTGCCCGAGTCCGAGGGCGTGGACTTGCCCTGGTGGCTCGCCGCGCTCGAGCGGGTCGCGAAGACCTTCGGCCAGTCCCTCGCTGCCGGACTCACCGGAGCTGTCCTTCTCTCCGACGTCGACTGGTCGGTCGTGCTGCAGGCCGCTCTCGGCGCCGCTTTCATCTCGCTGTTGCGCCTGATCCTCGCCACCCTTCCCGCGGACCCGACCCCCGCGGCGGTCGCGCTCGCGCAGACCGAGAACGGCAGCCGGGCAGACACGCGGAAGGAAGATCCGGACCCCGGCTTCCTCCCGCGCGACTCCCAGAGCCGCACCTTCCCCTGAGCACTGCGCTGCGCACAAGAGACCCCCACCTAGCCTTCGGGCCAGGTGGGGGTCTCTTCTGCGTTCACTGCGCGGGTTCGGGCGGGGAGAGAACGTTGAACGAACCGGAGTACCAGACGTTCGCGCCCTTCTTGCTCAGCAATGACGGGTTGACGCGCTTCTTGCTGTTGCCCATGAAGAAGAACACGTCAGCGTAGGTGAGGCCAACTGAGGCCCCGACGCGGACGTCGGCGGATGCGAACTCGTCGTCCACGGTGACGCTGAAGTCGCGGACCTCGGCCGCCCCGAACTCGTAGAAGATGCGTACCCGGTCCTTGAGGACGAGAACGTGGGAGGTGCCGTACGGGGTGTGCGCCCGGTCATCGACGAGAGCCCACTGGTAGCGGTTCGCCCACCGGATCGTCCCACCGATCTCCTGCACCTGCAGCTCGGGGTCCGGCGTCGGCGTCGGCGTCGGCTCGGGCTCCGGTTCCGGCTCCGGTTCAGTCGGCGGCGTCTCCGGGTCCGGCACAGGCTCCGGGAGAGGTTCCGTCTCATCGGCGGAGACACGAAGGTCGTGGGTCTTGTTCGTGGTGGTGGCAGTCGGTTCGTCGGTGGGCGCGACGGCAGAGGTAGGCGAGGGCTCCGGTGAAGGGAGCGTCTGACCGAAGATCAACGCAGTGACGATACTTGCCGTGGTTGCGCCGATTACCGCTGCCGTTGTCGCCGAGCGGATCGGCTTCATCGGTCTACTTTCTTGCTGGCTTGGGCTACAGGATACCCATAAGGAGTCCTCGTGAGCGACCGTGGCGCGTGATCGTTATCCGCTCGGTCAGGGCGCGTCGAGGACGGCGGAGTCCGTGGTGATGTAGAGGGGGAGCGCAGCGGCTTGGCCGTGCCCCAGGCGCTCGGGCGTGGACGGGTCTGGGAGTGATCGCCGATGCTGGCCGAGAGCAATCCACGGTTCGAGGTCGGGGAGCGTGCGCAGTGCCGTGCACAGGGTTGCCGTGTGACTGTCCTCGAAGTAGCCGACCCAGGTGCCTACGGCCTCAGCGAGGACGTCGCGCCGCTCGCCGGCAACTTCGTGCAGTTCGGCGAGCACGGGGGCAGGGTCGGTCGTGTACCGGTTGCGAGAGCAGATCGCGTCGAGAGTGACGCTGAGCCTCACGGTTGGGGAGAGTCCTGCGGATGACATGGCCAGGCGTCCTTCCTCCGGCCGAGGTGTCGAGTCTATGCCTGCGCGAAGACACGCGCGAATGTCGGAGGCGCTGGGCAAGATCGAAACCGTGAGCCCCCAGGTACTTCTTGACTTTGAATCCCGATGGACGCAGCAGCATACCCCGGCGAAGGACGCTGCGATCCGCGTGGATCTGGCGATCACTCCAGCCCGCTATTACCAACTTCTCATGCGCGCGGCAGAGTCGCTCGAGGGGATCGCCACGCATCCCGTCACGGCTCGTCGAGTGCGCGAGCGTCGCGCTCTGAGCGAGGCCGCCCGTGGGCACAGATTGGGCACACTTTCTCGCCCGTAGCCTCCGGCGTTACACCCTGTTCCCCCCGCGTCTGCCGCATGAATCCGCGGGCGAGGCCATAGGGCGGCGCACTGGGCAGAGTTCGATTCCCCCCAGCTCCACCAGGTCGCTGTCACACAGAATGAGGCCCGCCTCCCTAGTGCTCACTGGGGAGGCGGGCCTTACCTTCCCGCCGTGGACGATCGAGACCGAGAACGGAACCGAGTACGCGCTGTGGTGGGAAGCCCGTCAGGGAAGCAACTGCCAAGACGGTCTGCGTTAGGCTCCGCGGCGCGGTGACCGCGATCCTCTACGCGGTCACCCAGCGGACGCCGTCGGCGTCGGGGGTGAAGCGGCGCCCGGCGTCCGTCTCCAGTTCCTCCATGAGGGGGATGATGACGCTCCACAGCGCCCAGTGCTCCGGAGTGCCTTCACCACCTTGTGCCCTCCCCTCCCACCGGGCGGCTGCCGGAAGCGGAACGCGGAAGCCGAACCGGGTCCCCGTCGAGTCGGTGACCTCCGCGCTCAGCGATCCCGCTCCGGCCGCCAACTGCGTCAGGGTGAAATCCCGGGGGATGATGAGTGTTCCACGCGCACGGTCCCAGGCCTGACGGACAGCCGTCAGGAACGGCCCCGCGATCATATCGGTCGTCATCAGAAGTCTCCTTCCCCGATCGGCGGGACAGCGCCCGCCCATTCGACTCCCTCACCGAGATGATCGCAGGCGGAGGGGCCGGATGTCTGTCCCCTCTTCGGGGGACGCGAACGGATCCCCGGCCGCGTACGACCGATCCGGCGCGCGCGCAAGGGGGTCGGAGACGAGCGGCGTCGCGCGGTACCAAGGGGTTCACGACGAAGGGAGACACCATGCCGAAGGGCGATGTCGACACGTTCCACCAGGAAGGCGGCTGGTTCAATCGCGTCCAGGGCGAGGTGAACACGTTCAGCGGGCCGCATGACACGAAGGACGAGGCGGTCGCCGTCGGGCGGGAGACGGCTCGGGCGCGTCAGGTCGAGCACCTCATCCGACGGGAGGACGGCACGATCGGGGAGCGCAACAGCTATGGCGACGACCCCAGGGACGTCCGCGGCTGAGATGCACGCGGCATGACGGCCCTGGTGGCGGAGTCGGGCGAGGCCTATGATTCGCACATGGGGTTCATCATGTACGACAGCACGAGCCAGCTCCACATCGAGGACCGCGCGCTCGCGCACCTCAAGGTCGTGATCGCGACGAAGCTCCGACGCAACGAGAGCTTCACGGTGTCGTGGACCCACCCCGAGGGCGACGCATACGGACGCTCCACGATCTGGCTGCATCCGTCGATCCCGCTGCGCTTCACGTTCGAAGGGCGGGAGCCGCCCAAGCTGAACCCGAAGTGGATCGACGACCTCATGCAATCGGCGAACTCCACCGGAGGCATCACGCTCGTCGACGAGATCGTCCAGGGCTCGACGACGGAGTGACAGCGCAGAAGCCCCACCTCGTGCGAGGCGGGGCTCCTGTCATCGGGCCAGCGGGCTCAGTGCGAGCGGTCCGGGTCCTCGGCGAGCACGTCGTCGCCGTCGTCATCCGATCCGTCCGTGGGCGGAACGGTGCGCGGCTCGCCCTTGTTGTCCTCGGCGCCGAGGTTGTCGTTCTCCTCGGGGCCGGGGGAGGGCTCGGTGCTGATGTCGTTGCGGTCGCTGTCGTTACCCATGGGCGTTCCTTTCCTCGGATGCCTCCAGCCTCGTCCATCACCGGCCGCAGGCCCAGCCGCTTGACAGCCGACCGGATGGTGTGTGCCGTCAGCGGGGGCCTTCGATGAGGAGGAGTCCTTGCTTCGTGTCGGCGACCTTCACCCAGCCGTCGCCGAAGAGGTAGGTCATGCCGTACCCGTCCTCGTCCGTGCTCATGGCGAACTGCGGGTCCTCGGTGACGTACGTGCCCTGGGCGTCTTCCTCGCTCCGCCACCCCTCCTCCTCGAGGCCCGCCTGTGCGCGCTCCGCCTCCTCGATGGACAGGGGAGACCAGCCGTACATCTGCCCGTGGTCCGAGGGCACGCTGAAGTCCGCCCAGAAGCAGAGGAGTCCCTGTGTCAGCTCGACGCCCCCGACGCGGAACTCGCGCGGCTCTGCCGTCCAGCCGGCGTCGGTGAGGGCCGCGACGGTGCCTTCGGAGATCATCGACTCGCACGTGAGCTCGTCCCCGCCCGGTGTCGCGCTCGCGCCGCCGTCTCCCGTGGGAGCGGCAGAGCCCGGCGCCGACGGATCAGGGGTGCCGCCACCCGTGCATGCGGTGAGGGCGGCTCCCGCGAGCACGAGACCGATCAGGATCGCGAGTCGTCGGGTGGTCATCGTGGCCTCGGAGAGTCAGTCGTGCAGGAGACGGAGGAACTGGTCGTGAAGGGTGCCGTTGGTGGCGAGTGTCGAGCGCGCCGAGATCGTCTCGGAGCCGTCGAATGCCGTCATGCGCCCGCCGGCCTCGTTCACGATCGCCACAGCCGCTGCGATGTCGTACTCTTTCACATCGAACTCCGCGACCGCCTCCAGTCGCCCTTCGGCGAGGAGCATGTAGGCGTAGACGTCGCCGTACGCCCGATCGCGCCAGACGTGCTCGCTCAGGCGCAGCAGGGCATCCAGCTGCCCGGCGTCACGCCACTGCGCGATGCTCTGGAAGCTCACGCTGGCCTCGTCCAGCGAGGAGACGGTCGAGGTGGCGAGACGGCGCTCGGTGCGGTCGCTGAGGGTCCAGGCGCCATGTCCGGCCGCCGCCCACCAGCGTCGACCGAGGGCGGGCATGCTGACCACGCCGACGCGCGGCACGCCGTCGATCGCGAGAGCGATCATCGTGCCCCACAGAGGAACGCCGCGGAGGAAGTTCGCGGTGCCGTCGATCGGGTCGATGATCCACTGCCGGGCGGTGCTGCCCTGAGCGCCGAACTCCTCGCCGAAGATGCCGTCGTCGGGTCGTTCCTCCTCGAGGATCCGGCGGATCGCCCGCTCCGTCGCCAGGTCGGCGTCGGTCACGTGCGAGTGGTCCGCCTTCGTGGAGATCTCCAGGTCGGCGGCGTCGAAACGCGGGAGCGACTGGGCATCCGCGGCGTCGGCGAGGCGAAGGGCGAGCTGGAGATCGGCGCGCAGGTCGGCGGCGTCGGGAGTGGCGGTCACGCTCTCAGGATAGTCGCCGCCCCGACCGCGCCCGCAGAGACCATCGGCCAGGATCAGGGGGCGAAACGCCCGAGCCACGCCCGGGCCGCGCCGGATTTCGTGTCGGCGCCAACCGCTGGTAATGTAATTCCTCGGTCGGGGTTATCCCGGGCCACGCACCTCTAGCTCAATCGGCAGAGCAACTGACTCTTAATCAGTGGGTTCAGGGTTCAAGTCCCTGGGGGTGCACGGAACAAGCCTCAGAGATCTCGCCATCTCCGAGGCTTTTTCTCTGCCCGTTTCGGGGCCGGATCGCTCGGGCCGGGATGGAAACCGTGCCTTTCGCGGCCGGGAGAGGAACCTTTTCGAACCCGCACGGGGCGGGAGGGGGCGGCGGGATCTGGGGGTGGGGCGCGCGTCAGGCGCGGCGGACGGACAGCAGCTGCCAGCCCTCGGGAACCTTCGCCTCGATGCCCGCCATGTCGTCGGCCTCGATCTGCTCGACGCCGTCGACGCGCTGGAACGTTCCCGTCGCCTCCATCTTCGCCTCACCCTTGAGCATGCGCACCGGGGCGGAGGTGAGCGCGTAGCCCGGCTCACGATGAGCATCGAGCTGGGTGTGGACGTCTTCGAGGGATGTCCCGGTGACGTCGACGGTCATGGATCCTCGGGGGCGGATGAGGGCGACGAGCATCCGTCCAGTCTACGAGCGGACCGTGCTGCTCAGAGATCCCAGTCGAGCGTGGAGCGCACGTCGACGGGGGCGTCGTGACCGGCGTCCTCGCGGATCAGGTAGACGACGACACGCGACTGCGCGGTGATGAGCACGCTCGTCAGAGCGTCGCCGGTCGCCAAGTCGATGAACGTCGGTTGCGAGCGCGCCGCCGCTTCGATCCGAGACATGAGGTCCGCGACATCCGTGCTGCGAGGCAGGAGGAAGTCGTGCCCATCGATCTCGATGTGCGTCGTCGTCATTCCCGTCTGGTTCCCCATGCGCTCCACGGTACGAACCTCCTCGGAACCCGACAAGAGGGGTTGAACCCCGTCGAAGAGCGTGTTAGGACCGCGTGAGAGCGCTCTCGCTGCCGTCCGACAGCTGCTGCTCCGCAGGCTCGGGGACGAGGTACAGACCGCTCGGGGCGTTGGCGGTGAATGCGAGGGCCTCGATCCAGGCGCGGTTGACGCTGGGCTGGCGACTGCCGTGGTACTTGTACACGAGCGAGCTGCCGGCATGGATCCAGACCGTCGTCCGGCCGCCGCCCATGCTGACGTCGTCCTTCCACGTGAAGCCGAAGGGCTCGCCACGGCGGAGCTTCGCGGTCATGACCAGCTGGATGTGAGTGAGAGCGCGGTCTTCGATATCGACCTTGACGCTGTTCTCGTAGATGAACTTGCCCATTGCAAGATTCCCTTCTCGCCACGGGAACCTGTGCGAAGAGGCGCGGACGCGATGACCGCTGGTGTGGGGTGTGCTCAGCGTTTCACACTTCTGCCCGTTCTCCTACCCGACCGGGGTGTCGTGCGTCGTCGCGTGTCTCCCTGTTTCAGGCCACCGGATCGAGAAGCGTGGGATCGGACGGGTCGACGGTGCGCGTGTTGCTCACCTTGCGGTCCACGACGTGTCCGCGGAGCGTCGCCGCGACATCGGCGGAGGTGTGATCGAGCATCGCCAGCGTGTCGAGCTTGGTCTGCCCGGTGAGCTTCTCCGGTGTGAGCCACGCGTCCCAGGTGTCGGGAGTCAGGAAGGCGGGCATCCGGTCGTGCACCTCCCCACCGGCGTCGCGTGCCTCCCGCGTGACGACGACGAAGCAGCGCACCTTCTCTCCTTCGTGCTCCATCGACCAGGTGAGGCCGGCGGCGGCGAGCAGGCCGTCACCGTGGAGGAAGTGCGGGGTCTTGTGGCCCTTCTCGCCCGTCCATTCGAAGTACCCGCGCATCGGGACGAGGCACCGCGCGGCGGAGAACGCCGGCGCCCAGAACCCGGCGGCGAGCTTCTCCATCCGGGCGTTGATCAGCGGGGCGCGCTGCGGACGGTTGGGGGGACTCTGCCAGTCCCACCTCACGAGTTCGAGGATGCGGCCCTCGCCGCGGTCCCGGACGATGGGGGCGCTCTCGGTGGGCGCGATCGAGTAGGCGCCGTGCCAGGACTTCCACCAGTCCTCCGGGCGGCCGCCTTCGGCGACGAACTCCCGGATCAGCTCGTCCGTCGCCGCATCGTTCGCGAATCGTCCGCACATGTCGTCGCCTCCGTCTCGCCGGTCGCTCGCGCCGCGGCCCGCATCGCCTCCATCATGGGGCATGGCGCGGACATCCGGGGTGTCAGACCACGTCGATCACGGTGCCGCCGGTCAGATCCGACAGCTGGGCGAAGGTCAGCGGCATGACGGTGTGCGGGTGGCCGGCCGCCGCCCAGACCACGTCGTTTAGCTGCAGGGCACTGTCGATGAAGGTGGGGAGGGGCGTGGGGTGGCCGACGGGCGCCACTCCGCCGATCGCCTGTCCGGTGGCCTCACGGACGACGGCGGGCGGAGCCATGACCACCGCACGCGCCCCGATGCTCCGCGCGAGGACCGCGAGATCCGCGCGGTGCCCGCCGCTGGTCATGACGAGGACGGGACGGCCATCGGCGAGGAAGACGAGGCTGTTGGCGATCGCTGCGACGTCGCAGCCGATGGCGGCGGCGGCCTCCGCGGCGGTGCGGGCGGAGTCGGGAAGGACCCGGATCTCGGTCTCCACGCCGGCGGCGTGGAGGTGTTCCTGCACCCGTCGGCTGCGCTCGGGGAGGGGAGGAGCGTCGGTCATGTCCCCACGGTAGCCGAGCGGGTCAGCCGGCGTCGCCGACGAGGATCGCCGCCGCGTCCTCGGTGGCCACGTCGCCCGGCTCGTCGTCGATGTGCGCGAGGACCTTCCGGCCGAGGAGGATCGTCAGTGCGGCCAGCAGGACCGCGGCGGCGGCGAAGAGATACGGCACGGTCGCGCTGAACAGGTGCCACAGCAGAGCCGCGATCGGCGGGGCCATCGCGCCGCCGAGGAAGCGGACCGCGGAGTAGGCCGAGGACGCCACCGAGCGGGGGAGGTCGGTCGCCTCCATCACGGCTTCGGTCAGCACGGTGTTCATGACGCCGAGGAGCAGGCCGCCCACGATGATGCACACGACGAGAGCGGCAGGTTCGGCGACCACCAGCCCCGCGACGACGAGGTCGACGGCGAGCAGCGGCAGCACGGTGAGGATCACGTGGGTCCTCGGCATCCGGCGCATCAGCACCGGCGCGACCCACACGCTGGTGATCGCGAGGGCGACACCCCAGCCGAAGAACGTCAGGCCGATGCCCATCGCTCCGAAGCCCAGGGGGAAGGGCGAGAACGCGAGCAGCACGAAGAAGCCGATGTTGTAGAACAGGGCGGCCACGGCGAGGATCGCGAGCGCGGGACGGCGCAGAGCCGTGAAAGGGGCGGAGAACTTCACCGGCGTGCGCTTCTCGCCCGGTCCCCGCAGCAGCACGAGCACGGCGATGAAGGCGATGGCCATCAGGGCCACGACGCCGAAGAACGGTCCTCGCCAGCTCTGCTCACCGAGGATGCCGCCGAGCAGGGGACCCACGGCGATGCCGAGGCCGAGCGCCGCCTCGTACAGCACGATGGCCGCGCTGCTGCCGCCGGATGCGGCACCGACGATCGTGGCCAGCGCCGTCGAGATGAACAGCGCGTTGCCCAGCCCCCAGCCGGCACGGAAGCCGATGACCGCGTCGACGCTGCCGCTGATCGCGCAGAGGAAGGCGAACACGACGATCAGGCCGAGACCGACGAGGAGCGTGGCCTTGGCGCCGATCCGGCTGGAGATCCAGCTGGTGACGAGCATCGCGAGGCCGGTGACGAGGAGGTAGCTGGTGAACAGCAGTTCCGTCTCGACCGGCGTGGCCTCGAGCGACTCCGCGATCGCCGGGAGGATGGGGTCGACGAGTCCGATCCCCATGAAGGCGACGACGCACGCGAAGGCGACGGCCCATACCTGGGCGGGCTGCCGCCAGACCGAGGGGGCGGGGGATGCGGGGGCGGTGTTCAACGGATGTCTCCTGTCCGGTCGGCAGAGGTGTGGGCGGCGAGGATCTCGGCCGCACGGGTGAGGGCATGCCAGTCGTCGTCGTCGAGGTCGGCGAACCGCGGTGCGATCGTCTCCCGGAACTCGGAGCGCCAAGCGGCCAGGGCCGCCGTGCCGTCGGGGGTCGCGGCGACGACGGTGGCACGGGAATCGTCGGGATCGGGGGAGCGGCGGATGAGGCCCTCGCGTTCGAGGGCGCCGAGCAGCCGGGTCATGCCGGGCTGTGTCGTGCGGGCTGCCGCGGCGAGCTCGCCGACGCGATGGGGGCCTGACTGGTCGAGCAGGCTGAGCACCCGCCATTGCGCGGCGGGGGCCTCGTTCCCCGCGTCTTGGGCGGCGATGCGACCCAGCGCGTAGCCCGACAGGACGAGCGACGGGATGACCTCGGAGCGATTCATACCAGAAAGTATATACCTTTGGGTATGTATCGAGGTCACCGTCGGGCGTGCGCGATCCTCGCGGAGAGCTGATGCGCGTGCGCGAGGAGGATCCGGCCCAGCTCGGCCTGACGCTCCGGGCCGAAGCGGAACGCGACACCGGTGAGGCTGAGGGCCCACTCCGGGCGTCCGGCGCGGTCGAACACGGCCGCGCCGAGGCCCCAGCTCCCCTCGACGATCAGGCCGGGGTTGACGGCGAACCCGCGCTCCTTCGTCTCGGCGAGGCGCTTCCGCAGCGGGCGCTCGCCATGAGCGCGTCCCCAGTTCTCGACGAGCTCCGGATGGCGCTCCAGGTAGGCATCCACATCGTGGTCGGGGAGGAAGGCGAGGATCGCCAGGCCCGCGCTCGCCACGCCGAGCGGGAAGCGCACTCCCTCGCTCAGCACGAACGAGCGGATGGGGAACGAGCCCTCTTCCCGCAGCAGGCAGACCGTCTCGTCCGCGCGGCGGACGGAGAAGAATGCGCTCTCCTCGGTCTTCACCGCGAGCGACCGCACGATGTCCCGGGCCAGGGCGGTCACGTCGTATCGAGCGGCAGCCACGGACCCCATGAGGAAGAGCTCGGGTCCCGGCATCCAGCGCGTGCTGTCGGCGTCGCGGTCCACGAGTCCCTCCGCGCGGAGGGCACTGAGCAGGCGATGTGTGGTGGGTCGGGAGAGCCCGGCGCGTGCCGCGAGCTCCTGCAGGGTGGCGCCGTCGGTGCCGGCCGCCGTCACCAGGCGCAAAAGCCGAGCCGCCCGCGCGACGGCCTGAGTGCCGGGGACGGCGTTCGTCACAGTGTCCACATCGTGGACGCTAGTGGTGCGGGCGTCCACATCGCAAGAGGGTGCTGGCCGTGGCTCCGCCGGGGCGAGAGGCTGGAGGGGACACGGAACCGAAGGAGCAGACGTGATCGACAAGCAATGGGAGTCCGCGGCCGCCGCGGTCGCCGACATCCCGGACGGCGCCTCGCTCGCGGTCGGAGGCTTCGGGCTCTCCGGGAACCCGATCGCCCTCATCGAAGCGCTCCTCGCCCAGGGCACGACCGACCTGAGCGTCGTCAGCAACAACTGCGGGGTGGACGACTGGGGGCTCGGCATCCTGCTCGCCGCGCAGCGCATCCGGAAGATGACGTCGTCGTACGTGGGGGAGAACAAGGAGTTCGAGCGGCAGTTCCTGTCCGGGGAGCTCGAGCTGGAGCTGACCCCGCAGGGCACGCTCGCCGAGAAGCTGCGGGCGGGAGGATCCGGAATCGCGGCGTTCTTCACCCAGACGGGCGTCGGCACCCAGGTGGCCGAGGGCGGTCTGCCTCGCCGGTACCACGCCGATGGCTCGATCGCGGTGGCCTCGCCGCCCAAGGATGTACGCACGTTCACGGTGCACGGCGAACCGCGCGAGTTCGTGCTGGAGGAGGCGATCACCACCGACTTCGCCCTGGTCCACGCGGTCCGCGGCGACCGGCACGGCAACCTCGTGTTCCGGAAGGCGGCGCGGAACTTCAACCCGCTCGCCGCGATGGCCGGGCGCGTGTGCATCGCGCAGGTGGAGCGGCTCGTCGAACCGGGAGAGCTCGACCCGGACGCGATCCACCTGCCCGGCGTCTTCGTGCACCGGATCGTCGAAGTCGGCGAGGACATCCCCCAGCGCATCGAGCGACGGACCGTCGCCGCGGAAGGAGCCTGACATGGCGCTCACGAGAGACCAGATGGCCGCGCGTGCGGCGGCCGAGCTGCCGGACGGCGCGTATGTGAACCTCGGCATCGGCCTGCCCACCCTCGTGCCGAACCACGTCCCGTCCGACGTGACCGTGGTGCTGCAGTCGGAGAACGGCATCCTCGGGGTCGGGCCCTATCCGCGGGAGGCCGACGTCGACCCGGATCTCATCAACGCGGGGAAGGAGACGGTGACCACGCTGCCCGGGGCGGCGTTCTTCGACTCCGCCCTCAGCTTCGGCATGATCCGCGGCGGGAAGATCGATGCCGCGATCCTCGGGGCGATGCAGGTCTCCGCCTCGGGAGATCTCGCGAACTGGATGATCCCCGGCAAGATGGTCAAGGGCCCCGGGGGCGCGATGGACCTCGTGCACGGCGCCGGACGGGTGATCGTGCTGATGGAGCACGTCGCCAAGGACGGCTCGGCGAAGATCGTCGACGCCTGCACGCTGCCGTTGACCGGACGCGGCGTCGTGGACCGGATCATCACGGACCTCGCGGTGATCGACGTGACGCCGGACGGGCTCGTCCTGGTCGAGCTCGCGCCCGATGTCACGGTGGAGCAGGTGCGGCACGCCACGGAGCCGCCTCTCCGCCTCGCCCCGGAACTGGACAACGGAAGGACCGAGATCAATGAGTGAGAACGATGTCGTCATCGTCGCCGCGGCGCGCACCCCGCAGGGGCGGCTGAAGGGGCAGCTCGCCGCCTTCACCGCGCCGCAGCTGGGGTCGTTCGCGATCCGCGGTGCGCTGGAGCAGGGCGGAGTGGACCCGGCTGACGTCGACGCGGTCATCGTGGGACAGGTGCTGGCCGCGGGGTCTGGTCAGAACGCCGCCCGTCAGGCCGCCATCGGCGCGGGAATCGGCTGGGACGTCCCCGCCCATTCCGTGAACAAGGTCTGCCTGTCCGGGCTCACCGCCGTGATCGACGCGGCGCGCGTGATCCGGACCGGGGACGCCGAGGTCGTCGTCGCCGCCGGCATGGAGTCGATGACCCGTGCACCCCATCTGCTCATGGGATCGCGCGAGGGCTGGACCTACGGCACCGTCGAGGTCCTCGACCACATGGCCTACGACGGGCTGACGGACGCCTACGACCGGGAGAGCATGGGCGCGTCCACGGAACGGCACAACGCGCGCTACGAACTCACCCGGGAGGCCCAGGACCAGGTCGCCGCGCTCTCGCATCAGCGCGCCGCCGCCGCGCAGGAGAGCGGTGTGCTCGACGCGGAGATCGTCGCCGTCGAGGTGCCGCAGCGCCGGGGCGAACCGGTGCGCGTGACCAGGGACGAGGGCGTGCGCCCCGAGACGACGGTGGAGACCCTCGCGGGACTGCGAGCCGCCTTCGCCGAGGGTGGCTCGATCACGGCGGGTAACTCGTCCCAGATCTCGGACGGCGCCTCCGCCGTGGTCGTCACGACGCGGGCGACCGCCGAGGCCAAGGGCTGGGCGGTGCTCGTGACCGTCGGCGCGAGCGGCCAGACCGCCGGCCCTGACAACTCGCTCCAGGCGCAGCCGGCGCGAGCGATCGAGCAGGCGTGCCGGAAACAGGGCATCACCCCGCAGGACCTCGACCTCGTGGAGATCAACGAGGCGTTCGGGGCCGTCGTGGCCCGCTCGCAGACCGAGCTCGGGCTGGACGGTGAGATCGTCAACGTGCACGGCGGCGGCATCGCGATCGGTCATCCGATCGGTGCCTCCGGCAACCGTCTCGTGGTGCACGTCGCGCACGAGCTGGCCCGCCGGGGAGGCGGAACCGCGGCGGTCGGCCTGTGCGGCGGCGGCGGTCAGGGCGAGGCGCTCATCCTCACGCGCTGACGCGGGAGGCGCGGGGGTGCGTCAGGACCGCTTGTCCTGGGCGTGCCCCTGCGCGTCGGCGAGGGCCTTCTGCGAACGGAACTGCAGACGCTGCGCCTTCTTGGACTTCTTCACCGACTGCGGGGAGTCCGCGTCCACCGGCACGCCGTGGCGTTCGCGGCGCATGTCGACGACCGCGCCGACCGCGAGCGCCATCGTGATGCCCCAGCTCACCCACGACAGGAGCGAGCGCCAGGTGATGGGTTCGTTGCGGGTGCCGCGCAGCAGCGAGATCCCAGCCGAGATCGCGGCGACGAGTCCGGTGCTGAAGAGGTAGCGCATGCCCCTACGGTACCCGCAGCCGGGGTGCGCGGGCCGGAGCCTTGACAAGCCGGGGGAGAGGCTGGCAGGGCGCCCGCCCAGGGGCACCGGATATCATGGAAGGGTCGCGGTTCGCCCGCGGCCGCAGAAACCGTGTATCTACCGGCCGTCGGCGTCTCCGGCGGACAGCGGCGGCACCCGACATCGCGTCGTCGACGCGCGAGAGCCATGACACACGCCAGCACCACGCCCGATACCGCCGAGCCGAGCCTCTTCCGCCTCGCCGGCCTGCCCTACTTCCTGATCGCGTTCATCGCGCGTCTGCCCTTCGCCATGATGGTGGTCGGTGTGCTGACCGTCGTCGTATCGGCGCGGGAATCCCTGTCCCTCGGCGGGCTCACGTCCGCTGCGGTCGGTCTCGGCACCGCCTGCTTCGGTCCGCTCCTGGGCGCCGCCGCCGACCGCTTCGGCCAGCGCACGGTCCTCCTCGCGCTCGCCGTGGGCAACGCGGCGATGCTCCTGCTCTTCACCGCGGTGGTCTATGGTCCGGCCGCCGACGGCTTCGTGCTTCTCACCGCGATCGGCATCGGCGCGACGGCCCCGCAGGTGGCGCCGCTCTCGCGCTCCCGTCTGGTCACGATCATCGGCGAGCGGATGCCGGCGGAGCGCCGCGCCCGCACGGTCTCCGGCACGATGGCGTACGAGTCGGCCGCCGACGAGACCGTCTTCGTGTTCGGTCCTTTCCTCGTGGGTGTCCTCGCCTCGGCACTCGCGCCCTGGGCGCCGCTGGTCGGCGCCGCCGTGCTGACCCTGGTGTTCGTCGGGGCCTTCGCGCTGCACCCGAGCGGACGGCATGTGTCGCAGGACCGCACCGAGGACGGCCGGGCGCCGTCCGCCGTGTCCGAGCTGTTCCGGCCGCAGCTCCTCATCGTCGTCCTCGGCATCCTGGGAGTCGGCATCTTCTTCGGGACCATGCTCACCTCGCTCACGTCGTTCATGGCCGACCTCGGTGCCCCGGAGCAGGCGGGCCTGCTGTACGGCGTGATGGGCGTCGGCTCCGCGCTGCTGGCCCTGGGTGTCGCGTGGCTCCCCGCGCGGTTCTCGCTCCGGGCGCGATGGCTCGTGTTCTCCGGAGTCCTCCTCGCCGGCTCGCTGCTGCTCGGCATCGTCGACTCGCCGGCGGGGATGATGCTCGCCCTGGCCATCATGGGCATCGGCATCGGTCCGACCCTCGTCACCCAGTACAGCTTCGGAGCGGCGCGGAGCCCCCGTGGCCGGTCGGCGACGGTGATGACGATGCTCGGCTCGGGGGTGATCGTCGGCCAGTCGATCGGCGCCGCGGTGGCGGGGGAGATCGCGGAGAGCCTCGGCACGTCGGCCGCCCTCGTGCTTCCGATGATCGCGGCCGGCATCGCGTTCGCGGCGGGTCTCGCCAACTGGGCCCTCAGCGGTCTGCACCGCGGAACGTCCGCTGTCAAGGCCTGAGCGCGGACCAGCGGTCGGCGCTCATCCTCGGTAGGTTGGAAGCTCCTGGACCGAGGAGTGCCCCTGTGACCGCTGCTGATTTCGTCGTCGTCGCCAACCGCCTCCCGGTGGACCGGGTCGTGGGGCCGGACGGCGAGGAGACCTGGCGGACGTCGCCCGGCGGACTCGTCGCCGCCCTCGAGCCGATGATGCGCCGCGTGCACGGCGCCTGGGTCGGCTGGCCCGGTCAGCCGGACGTGGAGCTCGAGGCCTTCGATGCCGATGGGATCCATCTCATCCCGGTGACGCTGAGCTCCGAGGAGGTCGCGGACTATTACGAGGGCTTCGCCAACGACACGATCTGGCCGCTCTACCACGACGTCATCGCCCCGCCGCAGTACCACCGTGAGTGGTGGGAGGCGTATGTGCGGGTCAATCGCCGGTTCGCCGAGGCTGCCGCGGCCGCCGCCGCTGAGGACGGGACCGTCTGGGTCCACGACTACCAGCTCCAGCTCGTGCCCCAGATGGTCCGCGAGCTGCGCCCCGATGTCACGATCGGCTACTTCCACCACATCCCGTTCCCCGCGCACGGCCTCTACGCTCAGCTTCCCTGGCGCGACCAGGTCCTCCGCGGACTGCTCGGCGCCGACGTCATCGGTTTCCAGCGGGCGCAGGACGCGACCTACTTCCTCACCGCGGTGCGGCGCCGGCTGCGCTACGAGGTGAAGGGGCCGAACATCACGGTCCCGGAGCAGGGCGGGTCGCGGACGGCGATCGCCAAGGCGTTCCCGATCTCCATCGACACCGCCCCGTACCTCGAACTCGCCGCGCGGGAGGACGTCCGGGCGCGGGCCGCGGAGATCCGCGCGAGCCTCGGCAACCCCAAGCGCATCCTCCTCGGCGTCGACCGCCTGGACTACACCAAGGGCATCGGGCACCGGATCAAGGCCTACGGCGAGCTCCTCGAAGACGGCCGCCTCGATGTGGAGGACGTCACCCTCATCCAGGTGGCGAGCCCGAGCCGGGAGCGGGTGGACGCCTATGCGCACCTCCGGGACGAGATCGAGCTCGCGGTGGCCCGCATCAACGGCGACCACGACACGGTCGGCCACTCCGCCATCCGCTACCTGCATCAGGGATACCCGCGCGAGGAGATGGTCGCCCTGTACCTCGCGGCGGACGTCATGCTCGTGACGGCGCTGCGCGACGGCATGAACCTCGTCGCGAAGGAGTACATCGCCACGCGGACGGACAACCGCGGCGTGCTGGTGCTCAGCGAGTTCACCGGCGCGGCGGACGAGCTCCGTCAGGCCGTGCGCGTCAACCCGCACGACATCGCCGGGCTCAAGGACGCGATCATGGAGGCCGTGGAGATGTCGCCCGCCGAGCAGGGACGCCGCATGCGGTCCCTGCGCCGACGGGTGCTCGACAACGACGTGAACGCCTGGTCGTCGTCCTTCCTCGAGGCCCTCGCGGACGTCCGCAGCCGCTGACCGCCCTTCCTGCACCCCCTTCTTCCTCTCGATCGGAGACACCGTGACGCGCCCCTGGATCCCCGGAACCGCCGACGCCGACCTCACCGCCCTCGCGACGACGCCGCGCCTGGTGGTCGCCCTCGACTTCGACGGCACCGCGTCCCCGCTCGTCGTGGATCCCATGGCCGCGCGGGCGCTTCCCGAGGTGGCCGTGCAGATGAATCGCCTCGCTGCGATGCCCGACACCGTGGTCGCCTACGTCTCCGGGCGCAGCATGCACGACCTCCGCGAGATCACCGAGCACACCGACGACTCCGTCGTCGTCCTCGCCGGCTCCCACGGCGCGCAGTACTGGTTCCCCGGCGAGGGGGCCGCCGACGCGCCGGGCGATGCGACCGAGACCGGGGCGCGGGAGGAGCTGTGGGCTGCCGCGCAACCGATCATCGACCGTTACGAGGGGGCGGAACTGGAGCCCAAGACCTTCGGCATGGGCGTGCACACTCGCCGCGCGGACCGGGACACCGAGGAGAAGGTCTTCGCCGAGATCGATGCCCTCGTCGCCGAGCGCTTCCCGCAGTGGCGGCGGCGTGCCGGCCACCGGGTGCTGGAGTTCTCGTCGCGGAACGAGGGGAAGGACGCCGCGATGATCGCCCTCCGTGAGCGCTTCGACGCGACGGGCATCCTCTTCGCCGGCGACGACGTGACCGACGAGGATGCGATGCGCGCGCTGCAGGAGGGCGACCTCGGCGTGCGCGTCGGGCCGGGGGAGAGCGCCGCGACCCTCCGTGTGGACTCTCCACAACAGATCGCCGCGCTTCTGGAGACGCTCGCGAACGAGAGGGCCGTCGCGCAGGAATAGACTCTCGTCATGTCCTCGCATGATCCCTCCGCCAGCGCGCCCATCGACATCAAGCCCCGCAGTCGCGTCGTCACCGACGGCATCGAGGCCACGACCTCCCGCGGCATGCTCCGCGCCGTCGGCATGGGGGATGCCGACTGGGACAAGCCGCAGATCGGCATCGCGTCGAGCTGGAACGAGATCACGCCCTGCAACCTGAGCCTCGACCGGCTCGCGCAGGGCGCGAAGGAGGGCGTGCACTCCGGCGGCGGGTACCCGCTGCAGTTCGGAACCATCTCCGTCTCGGACGGCATCTCGATGGGCCACGAGGGGATGCACTTCTCGCTCGTCTCCCGCGAGGTCATCGCCGACTCGGTCGAGACCGTGATGATGGCCGAGCGCCTCGACGGCTCCGTCCTGCTCGCGGGCTGCGACAAGTCGATCCCCGGCATGCTCATGGCCAGCGCGCGCCTCGACCTGTCGAGCGTCTTCCTCTACGCCGGGTCGATCGCGCCGGGCTGGGTCAAGCTCTCCGACGGCACCGAGAAGGACGTCACGATCATCGACTCGTTCGAGGCGGTCGGTGCCTGCCGTGCCGGCCTCATGAGCGAGGAGGACCTCAAGCGCATCGAGTGCGCCATCGCTCCCGGTGAGGGCGCGTGCGGCGGCATGTACACGGCCAACACCATGGCCTCCGTCGCCGAGGCGCTCGGGCTCAGCCTCCCGGGCTCCGCCGCGCCGCCCGCCGCCGACCGCCGACGCGACTACTTCGCGCACCGCTCGGGCGAGGCGGTCGTGAACCTGCTCCGCCAGGGGATCACGACGCGCGACATCCTCACCAAGGAGGCGTTCGAGAACGCGATCGCCCTCGCGATGGCCCTCGGCGGCTCGACCAACGTCGTCCTCCACCTGCTCGCGATCGCCCGCGAGGCCGAGGTCGAGCTGAGCCTGCACGACTTCAACCGCATCGGCGACAAGGTCCCGCACGTGGCCGACATGAAGCCGTTCGGCAAGTACGTCATGAACGACGTCGACCGGCACGGCGGCATCCCCGTGATCATGAAGGCCATGCTCGACGAAGGGTTGCTGCACGGCGACGCGCTCACGGTCACCGGCAAGACGCTCGCCGAGAACCTCGCCGAGCTCGACCCGCAGCCGATCGACGGCGAGGTCATCCACACGTTCGACAACCCGATCCACGCCACCGGCGGCCTGACGATCCTGCACGGATCGCTCGCGCCGGAGGGTGCCGTGGTCAAGACCGCCGGCTTCGACGCTGCCGTCTTCGAGGGCCCCGCGCGGGTGTTCGAGCGGGAGCGCGCCGCCATGGACGCGGTCGCCGAGGGCAGCATCGAGCCGGGGACGGTCATCGTCATCCGGTACGAGGGCCCCAAGGGCGGACCGGGCATGCGCGAGATGCTCGCCATCACCGCGGCCATCAAGGGCGCGGGGCTCGGAAAAGATGTACTACTCTTGACGGACGGACGATTCTCAGGCGGCACAACCGGCCTGTGCATCGGCCACATAGCACCCGAAGCGGTGGACGCAGGTCCTATCGCCTTCGTGCGCGATGGTGATCTGATACGGGTCGATATCGCAGCTCGCTCTCTCGATCTACTCGTCGACGAGGCAGAGCTCGCCTCCCGCCGCTCTGGCTGGGAGCCGCTTCCCCCGCGCTACACCCGAGGCGTTCTTGCCAAGTACTCGCGCCTCGTGCGGTCCGCCGCCGAGGGAGCGACGACCGGCTGATCCATCGACCGGCTCAGCAACCGCTCGATCGGAGCGCCGGTGTCCCGCACAGTTCATCAGAAGGAAAGTCATGACTGCTGACTCCGTCTCGGCCGTGCCGAGGCCGCCCGCCCGTCCATCCGCTCCGGAGATCACCGGTGCGGAGGCCGTCGTCCGCTCGCTCGAGCTTCTCGGCGTCACGGACGTCTTCGGCCTTCCCGGCGGCGCGATCCTCCCGGTCTACGACCCGCTCATGGACGCCTCGCAGCTGCGCCACATCCTCGTGCGGCACGAGCAGGGCGCGGGTCACGCGGCCGAGGGCTACGCGTCCGCATCCGGCAAGGTCGGCGTGTGCATCGCCACCTCCGGTCCCGGAGCGACCAACCTCGTCACGGCGATCGCCGACGCCTACATGGACTCGGTGCCGCTGCTCGCGATCACAGGCCAGGTGTTCTCGACGCTGATGGGGACGGACGCGTTCCAGGAGGCCGACATCGTGGGGATCACGATGCCGATCACCAAGCACTCGTTCCTGGTGAAGGACGCCGCCGACATCCCCGGTGCCATCGCCGCGGCCTACGAGATCGCCGGCACCGGTCGTCCCGGTCCCGTGCTCGTGGACATCACCAAGGATGCGCAGCAGGCGACGGCCCCGTTCGTGTGGCCGCCGAAGATCGACCTCCCCGGGTACCGACCGGTGACCAAGGCGCACGGCAAGCAGATCCAGGCGGCAGCCGCCCTCCTCGCCGAGGCGAAGAAGCCGGTGCTGTACGTGGGTGGAGGCGTCGTCCGCGGCCGTGCCGCGGCCGAGCTGCTCGAGCTCGCCGAGTCGACCGGCGCGCCCGTCGTCACCACGCTGATGGCGCGCGGCGCGTTCCCCGACTCGCACCCGCAGCACCTGGGCATGCCGGGCATGCACGGCACGGTTCCCGCCGTGCTCGCGCTGCAGGAGGCCGATCTCCTCGTCTCGCTCGGCGCCCGGTTCGACGATCGCGTCACGGGCAAGGCCGCGCTGTTCGCGCCGCACGCGAAGGTCGTGCACGTCGACATCGATCCGGCGGAGATCTCCAAGATCCGCACGGCCGACGTGCCGATCGTGGGCGATGTGCGCGACGTGCTCACCGATCTCGATGCCGCCTTCCGCGGAGCGACGGCCGACGCGAAGCCCGACATCGAGGAGTGGTGGTCGTACCTCGACGGACTCCGCAACGAGTTCCCCCTCGGGTACGCGCCGACGACCGACGGCCTGCTCGCCCCGCAGTACGTGATCCAGCGCATCGGAGAGCTCACCGGTCCGGAGGGCATCTTCGCCTCCGGTGTGGGGCAGCACCAGATGTGGGCTGCGCAGTTCATCAAGTACGAGCGCCCGAACGCCTGGCTGAACTCCGGCGGCGCGGGCACGATGGGCTACTCGGTGCCGGCGGCCATGGGCGCCAAGGTCGCGGAGCCGGAACGCCAGGTCTGGGCGATCGACGGCGACGGCTGCTTCCAGATGACCAATCAGGAGCTCGCCACCTGCGCGATCAACAACATCCCGATCAAGGTCGCGATCATCAACAACTCGTCTCTGGGCATGGTCCGGCAGTGGCAGACGCTCTTCTACGACGGCCGTCATTCCAACACCGACCTGAACACCGGGCACGGCACGATCCGCATCCCCGACTTCGTGAAGCTCGCGGAGGCGTACGGCTGCCTCGCGATCCGCGTGGAGAAGGAGGAGGAGGTCGACGCCGCCATCCAGCTCGCGCTGGAGACGAACGACCGCCCCGTGGTGATCGACTTCGTCGTGAGCGCCGACTCCATGGTGTGGCCGATGGTGCCGCAGGGGGTCAGCAACAGCTATGTCCAGTACGCGCGCGACCACGCGCCCGCGTTCGACGAGGAGGACTGAGCCATGTCGACCCACGTCCTGAGCCTGCTGGTGGAGAACACCCCCGGCCTTCTGACCCGCGTCGCCGGCCTGTTCGCGCGCCGGGGCTTCAACATCGACTCCCTCGCCGTCGGCGTGACCGAGGTGCCGGGGATCTCCCGCATCACGGTCGTCGTCGACGTGGAGGAGCTGCCGCTCGAGCAGGTGACCAAGCAGCTCAACAAGCTGATCAACGTCATCAAGATCGTCGAGCTCGACCCGGCGGCGTCCGTGCAGCGCGAGCACATGCTCGTGAAGGTGCGCACCGACAACGCCAGCCGTTCGAACGTGATCGAGGTCGTCAACCTCTTCCGCGCCTCGGTCGTCGACTACGCCGCCGACGCCCTCGTCATCGAGGTCACCGGAGACAAGGGCAAGGTCGAGGCGCTGCTGCGCGCTCTGGAGCCCTTCGGCATCAAGGAGATCGCCCAGTCCGGCCTCCTCGCGATCGGCCGCGGCGGCAAGAGCATCACCGAGCGCGTCCTGCGCGGCTGACCCTTCGACAGACTCAGGGACCGCGCGTCCCGCACAACCACAACCAAGGAGAGAAACCAGTGAGCACCGAGATCTTCTACGACGACGACGCCGACCTGTCCCTGATCCAGGGCAAGAAGGTCGCCATCGTCGGCTACGGCTCGCAGGGCCACGCCCACGCCCAGAACCTGCGCGACTCGGGTGTCGAGGTCGCGATCGCCCTCAAGGAGGGCTCGAAGTCCGCCGCGAAGGCCGAGGAGGCCGGCTTCCCCGTGAAGACCGTCGCCGAGGCGACCGAGTGGGCCGACGTCATCATGATCCTCGCGCCGGACCAGCACCAGCGCACGATCTACAGCGAGTCCATCGCCCCGAACCTGACGGCGGGCAAGACCCTGGCCTTCGCGCACGGCTTCAACATCCGCTTCGGCTACATCGACGCTCCCGAGGGTGTCGACGTGATCCTCGTCGCGCCGAAGGCTCCCGGTCACACCGTGCGTCGCGAGTTCGTCGCCGGCCGCGGCATTCCGGACATCATCGCCGTCGAGCGCGACGCGTCCGGTCACGCCTGGGACCTCGCGCTCTCGTACGCGAAGGCGATCGGCGGCACCCGCGCCGGCGTCATCAAGACGACCTTCACCGAGGAGACCGAGACCGACCTGTTCGGCGAGCAGGCCGTGCTCTGCGGTGGCATGAGCCACCTGGTGCAGGCGGGCTTCGAGACCCTCGTCGAGGCAGGCTACCAGCCGCAGATCGCCTACTTCGAGGTCCTGCACGAGCTCAAGCTCATCGTCGACCTCATGTGGGAGGGCGGCATCGCCAAGCAGCGCTGGTCGATCTCCGACACCGCCGAGTTCGGCGACTACGTTTCCGGTCCGCGCGTGATCGACGAGCGCGTCAAGGAGAGCATGAAGGGCGTCCTGTCCGACATCCAGTCCGGCGCGTTCGCGAAGCGCTTCATCGAGGACCAGGACAACGGGGCCGAGGAGTTCCTCGCCCTCCGCGCCAAGGAGGAGCAGCACCCGATCGAGGCGACCGGCAAGGAGCTGCGTTCGCTCTTCGCCTGGAAGCAGCAGGACGAGGACTACGTCGACGGCAGCGCCGCGCGCTGATTCGACTCGCGAACGAACGGGCGTCCCCTCGGGGGCGCCCGTTCGGCGTTCCGCACAGCATTCACGGGCGCAGACATCGGATGTCTGTGCCAGGATGGACGCATGCGACAGGAATGGTTTGATGACGCCCGCTTCGGCATGTTCGTCCACTTCGGCCTCTACAGCGGAGCCGCGCGGCACGAGTGGGTGCAGAACTACGAACGCCTCACCGACGAGGAGTACCGCCCCTATTTCGACAACTTCGATCCCGACCTCTTCGATGCCGCGGCCCTGGCGAAGACCGCCAAGGAGACGGGGATGGGCTACGTCGTGCTCACGACCAAGCACCATGACGGCTTCTGCCTCTGGGACTCGAAGCTGACCGACTTCACCTCCGTCACGGCGGTCGGACGGGACCTCGTCCGCGAGTACGTCGACGCCCTCCGTGCCGAAGGGATCCGCGTCGGCCTCTACCACTCGGTCATCGACTGGCATCACCCCGACTTCACGGTGGACTGGAACCACCCCCGACGCGACGACGAGAACGCGCACGCCCTGAACGAGGGGCGCGACATGGCCCGCTACCGGGAGTACCTGCACGGTCAGGTCCGCGAGCTGCTCACCGGGTACGGCGACATCGACTACCTGTTCTTCGACTTCACCTACCCGGAGTCCAAGGACGGCTGGGAGGGGAAGGGGCCGCAGGACTGGGACGCCGAGGCGCTGCTCGCGCTGTGCCGTGAGCTGCAGCCGGAGATGCTCGTCAACGACCGGCTCGGCATCCCCGCGGACTTCGTGACGCCAGAGCAGTACCAGCCGACGGCTCCGATCGTCCGCGACGGCGTGCCCCTCGTGTGGGAGGCGTGCCAGACGCTCAACGGCTCCTGGGGCTATCACCGGGACAACACCGACCAGAAGTCGCCGGTGCTGCTCGTGCAGATGCTCGTCGACTCGGTGTCGATGGGCGGCAACATGCTGCTCAACATCGGTCCGGACGGCCGGGGGGCGATCGCCCCCCGGGACGCGGCGACCCTCGCCGAGATCGGCGAGTGGATGCGGCTCCACGACCGCGCCGTGATCGGGGCCGGTCATGCGCCGTTCACGCCGCCCCGAGAGGGCGTGTACACGCTCCGCGGCGACCGGCTCTACCTGAGCCTGTTCAGTTGGCCGCTGGGCTTCGTGCATCTGCCGGGACTCGCGAGCAGGGTCTCGTATGCGCGCCTGCTGAACGATGGGTCCTGGCTGCGCACGAGCATCAGCGATCCGGACCAGCAGGCCGACCTGATGACGCCGGCAGGCGAGGCCGAGGGGACGCTCACGGTGCATCTCCCGGTACGGCGTCCCGACGTGCTGATGCCGGTCATCGAGCTGCGCCTGACAGGGGAGTGAGGCCGTCGGTGGCGGCGGCTCAGGCCGTCGCCACCGGGATCTCCATGCCCTCCAGCGCGAGCCGTGCGGCGCCGTGCAGGATCGCGTCCGCGCCGGTGGCCGCGGCCTCGATCCGCAGGCGCTGGGTCGCGAGCGGGTGGCAGGCCTCGTAGACCCGGCTGCGCACCGCGGCGATGAACGGCTCGGAGGCGCTCATGCTCCCGGTGAGGAAGAGGGCGTGCGGGTTGAAGAAGTTCACGACCCCGGAGAGCGCCTGACCCAGGTGGGTCCCGGCGGTGCGGACGAGCGTCGTCGCCAGCGGGTCCGCGTCCCGTGCCAGTGTCAGCACGTCGGCCGTGGTGCGGACGTCGGTGTTGCCGCGCTCGCGCATCTGGCGGACGAGGCTCGCGCCGCTGGCCACGGTCTCCAGGCAGCCGGTGTTGCCGCAGGAGCAGGGGATGTCCCCGCTGCCGTCGATGCGCGTGTGCGTGATGTCGCCGGCCGCAGCGGTGGCCCCGCGGTGGATGTGGCCGTCCACGATGATCCCGCTGCCGATCGCGGTGCCCGCCTTGACGGTGATGCTGTGCCGGGTGTGCCCGAGCTGGCGACGGTGCTCGCCGAGGGCGGCGAGATTGGCGTCGTTGTCGACGACGACGGGGACGCCGTGGCGCTCCGCGAGGTGCTCGCCGACGCGGAATCCGGGCCACCCCGGCATCCGCGAGGGCTGATCCACGGAGCCGGTCGCGACGTCGACGGGGCCGGGCAGGCTCACGCCGATCGCGTGGACCCGCGTCTCGGCGAGCAGGCGCTCGAACACCTCCGACACTCTCTCCAGCGTGGCCCCAGGGCCGTCCGCGACGTCGATCGCGATGGTCTCCGAGTGGAGCAGGCCGCCGCTGAGGTCGTGCCGCCCGATGCGGGCATGGCGCCCGCCGAGATCGGCGGACAGCACGATGCCGTCGCCGGCGATCCGGAGCACGCGCGGCCGTCGTCCCCCGCGGGAGGTGCCGGCCCCTGCCTCCTCCAGCACGCCGGCATCGAGAAGCGCCTGTACGCGCAGGCCGACGGTGGAGGCGGCCACGCCGAGGGCGGAGGCGAGCTCCGAGCGGGAGCGGGCCTGCCCGCGCGCGACGAAGTCGAGGATGCGCCGTGTGTGCGGATCGTCGACGGGGGTGTCGGCGGGGTTCGTCATGGAGGCCCTTCGTCTCGGAGCATCGTCAGCGTAGCGGGGGTGTCGCATGTTTCGGGGGAGTGACGAATTATCACCACCCTATAAACATCGGATGTTCAGCTTGCGGCACCTTGCGAACTATGACAGCGTAACTTCATACGAAATCCTAATTGGTTAGTTCGAGTCTCGAAATAACCGTTCCCTTCTCAGGAGGCATTCAATGAAGAAGTTGCGTGTGGGGGCTGTCGCCGCTGTCGCGGGCGTGGCCGTGGCGATGACCGGCTGTGCGAGCAGCGGGGGATCCGGAGGCTCGGCCGACGGCGACACCATCGTCGTGGACATGTGGGCCGGCAGCGAGTCGGACGTCGA
>Ga0233424_10000271_pt1 | contig 70862 bp, 54 predicted proteins | sample Watercolumn_Towu_FD_181011 | JGI IMG/M metagenome (GOLD analysis project Ga0233424, IMG submission 181011) | Freshwater microbial communities from Lake Towuti, South Sulawesi, Indonesia - Watercolumn_Towuti2014_125_MG | ecosystem: Environmental > Aquatic > Freshwater > Lake | place: Indonesia... | reverse complement strand
TCGACCACAACAACAATCACGCCAAACCCCTCATCTGGACCAAGCAAGCCGCCCCTCTCCTCGAAAAAGTTCGCCGCGCTCGTGCGGCTCTCGATAAGACACCTTCTGTGTGAGACACACCACTAGCGCCGGGACAGCCGTTTGCCAGTCTCAACCCTATCTATCCTCAGCAGGCACAGTCGGTTACATATAAAACGCCTGAAAACGCCTGCGAGCACTTACGTCAAATTCACAGCTTCGCTCCGGGAGACGAACGCAAGTCGTAACTTCCCAGCCACGGATTGAACGCAGGGTCGTAGGTCAGTTTGAAAGTAGGATGGCCACTCTTGGCCGTCTCTGGTCGGGCAGGAGTGCCCAACGTACCTTCTTTGGTGAAGTTGGTGTTCCGAATAACGCCGACTTTGACGAAGGGCGGTTTCTCACCCGTCCACAGACCGTTAATGAAGTCACAGACCTCGCCCAGCGTCTTTGTTTGCCATCCGGCTTTCATATCAGCCCCCTTCGACAGTGCTCAGGGACTGCCGGATGGTTATCAGGACTTCGGCACTCTCGGCGTCCAGCGCAGCGATCCCTCCGTCATTCCCGCGCAGGCGGGAATCCAGTTTCCGACGCGCTGGATTCCCGCCTGCGCGGGAATGACGGTTAGAGGAGTTCTCGTATTGTTTGTAACACTTTGGCGCTTTCTTGATCCAATTCCGCGATTTCGTCCATGATCGCTTCGGGGCTGCGGTGCGTCACTTCCTCGCCGCCGTTGGGGTTCTTCACCGACAGGTCGATCGTCGCTTGGTCGATGTCGGTCGCGTCGATGGTCCACGACTTCGGCGAGTCGGCGTTGGTCTTCTGCAACTTGACGAACTCGGCGAGGTCGTCGTCGTTGAGCGGGTTCGTCTTGCCGAGACTGCGGCCCGGATCAAGCTGATAGAACCAGACCTTCCGCGTCGGTGCTCCCTTCTCAAAGAACAGCACGACGGTCTTCACGCCCGCCCCCTGAAACGTGCCACCGGGGCAGTCGAGCACTGCGTAAAGGTTGCAGCTTTCCAACAGCAGCTTGCGCAGACTCGCAGAGGCGTTGTCGGTGTTGGACAGAAACGTGTTCTTGATGACCACGCCGCCGCGTCCCCCCGCCTTCAGAATCTTGATGAAGTGCTGCAAGAACAGGAACGCGGTCTCGCCCGTGCGAATCGGGAAGTTCTGCTGAACCTCTTTCCGCTCCTTGCCGCCAAACGGCGGATTGGCCAGCACGACGTCAAAGCGATCTTTCTCCTGAATGTCGGCCAAGTTCTCGGTCAGCGTGTTCGTGTGGACGATGTTCGGCGTTTCGATGCCATGCAGGATCATGTTCATGATCGCGATGACGCAGGCCAGGGATTTCTTTTCTTTGCCGTAGAAGGTTTTCTCTTGAAGCGTCTTGAGGTCTTTGGTCGTCAATCCGGGTTTCGACTTCAGAGACTCAAACACCTCGCACAAGAACCCCGCCGAACCGACCGCCCCGTCGTAAATCCGCTCGCCAATCTTGGGCTTCACGACCTTCACTATCGCCCGAATGAGCGGACGCGGCGTGTAATACTCGCCGCCGTTCCGCCCGGCGTTCCCCATGTTCTTGATCTTGGCTTCGTACAGGTGGCTCAGTTCGTGCTTCTCGGTCTGCGAACGGAACCGCAGTTCGTCGATGTTCTTGAAGGCTTGTTCAAACATGATGGTCGCAGCGTGATTGGAATGTTCTTTGGGAGGGCCTTCGCAGCAGCCTACTTAACCGGCACAATTTCGAACGTGTTGGGCTTCATCGCCAGTGTTTTGGCGACTTCGGCATCGAGTGCGGGGAGTTTGGCCAGGCGTTCGGTCATCGCGGTTTGGCGCTTGGATTCGATCTCTTGCGGGGTGAGTTTCAGGCCCAACCACTCGGGGATGGAGACATTGGACAGCACGATGCCTCGGAAAATCTGGTCGTGGTGGAAGCGGTTTTTGGCTTCGACGGCGGCTTTCACGGCTTTGGCTTGATCGGCAATCGGGCCGTCGGCCAGTGCGGCGGCCGCGAGGTTAGAACCGGCCGCGAGCTGTTCGGCGGTCAATTCGGCGATCTTCTTGCCGCCGATCCGGACTTCGTATTTGCCGGCGGACAGGCCGGTGATTTTGAGGCGGTAGTCGTTGAGTTCTTCCAGAATCGGAGCATGCGGCAGGATGCTGGCGGCTTCGGCGGGGAAGAACGGCAACGCGGCGTCGAGGCGCGAGAAGCTCAGGCCGCCATCCTTCTTCGAGACGTTTTCGATCGTGCAATTCTTCGCGGCGAGAACCCTGCCGCTGGCGGCGTCGATTTCGGCGGCCGAGACGAGTGACGGGAAGTTCAGCCCCTTGAGAATCGACGCCGCCATCAGCGCTTGCCCCGGCGGGCCGGGATGCACGGCGTCGCCAGCGGTGATCCGGTCGTACTTCACGCTCTTGCCGCGAGCCTGATCCAGCGCGGCGAGGTACGGGTGGAACTGATCAACGAACAGGCCACCGTTTTTGTCGGCGATCGTCTTCACGCCGTCGGAAAACTTTTCGAGCGTCTGGTTGTAACCGGTGAGCGCGGTTGGCCCCTGTTCGGCCATGTCGAGCGGTTGTGGAGTCACCCACGCGACGCGGATGTTGGCAGCCTTCGCCTTGTCGGCCATGCCTTGCAGGCCGTCCATGTACGGCTTGAAAGTGGCCTCCTCGAAAGCTCGATAGCTGCCGTCGTTCATGCCGAAATCGACAGTCATCGCGGTCGGCTTGTGGACGAGCACGTCGCGAGCGAACCGACCGTTCCCGCCGGGCGAACGATCGCCGCCGATCCCCACGTTGCGAAAGGTCAGCTTCCACGCCGGGAACCGCGTGACCGTCCACATTTCGACGTAGTTCGAATACAGATGCTGCTCGGTGATGCTGTCGCCAATCATCACGACGACGTCGCCATCCTTGAAAAAGAAGTCCGCCGCATCAGCCGACGTCGGCAGAGCCATCGCGAACGCCACAACGTACCAACGCAGGAGGGTCATCATGTTGTGAACTCCATCGGAATGAGTCGAAAGATTCGTTGAGCCAGATTCAAAACCGATTCGGGTGCCACGGGCGGCTTGTCCGCCCGTGCAATGTCCAGCGACGCCCGCACTGGCAGCAAGCTGCCAGTGGCACCCCTCCGTGGTTTTGAAACTCGCTCTTGTCTTCGGTCAGCAGACGCGGTCAAACAGAATCGTAGCTCCACGGCTTGCGTGGTTCGCGAGCCAGCCAGCGGTTGGCTTCGGCGTCGTTCGCGAAGCGTTCGGCTTGCGGGTCCCAGGTCAACTTGCGGCCGAGGCGAAGCGAGATCACGCCGAGATGGCACACGCTGGCGGAGCGGTGTCCGATTTCGGCTTCGCAGATCGGCGGCTTCCGGCTCTTCACGCAATCGAAAAAGTTCTGCATGTGGTTGTCGCTGACGTACAGCCGCGCGGCGTCCGGCGGCAGCGGCGTGGTGAGGAATTCCGGGTCGCTGGTTTCGATCTTGCCGCGCGTCACCCAAATCCAACCATCCGCCCCCTCGAACTTCACGCCGTGCTGCTGGCCCTTCGCGTCCACGACGGCACCGTTCCAGGCGTTGGCGGCCGTGCTGTGGCACGAGTGCGTCACACCGTTCGCATACGTGTAATCGACCGCGTACTCGCTGAAGGCAGTGAAGCCGTCCGGGATCATTTCGACGAGCGGCTTGGCTTCGACGGTGACCGGGCCGCTGCGTTCCAGACCGATGCCCCACAGCGCGATGTCGTTGTGATGAGCACCCCAGTCGGTCATCGTGCCGCCGGAGTATTCCCACCAGTATCGAAACGTCACGTGCGTCCGTTCGGCGACGTAATCGACTTCGGGAGTCGGCCCGAGCCAGAAGTTCCAGTCGAAACCGGCAGGCGGCGTGGACGACTTGAACGGGCCTTCGCGTCGGCCGCTGGGCAGCCACACCGACACATGCTTCAGCTTGCCGATCCGGCCGTTGCGCACGAGTTCGCACGCCAGCCGAAAATTCTTGTCGCTCCGTTGCTGGCTGCCGGTCTGCAGGATGCCGCCGGTTTCTTTCACAGCTTTGACGACTCGCTGTCCCTCGTCGATCGTGAGCGTCAGCGGCTTCTCGCAGTACACATCCTTCTTCGACCGCAGCGCGGCCAGCGACACGAGCGTGTGCCAGTGATCGACGGTGCCGCAGACGACGACCTGAATGTCCTGCCGATCCATCACGCGCCGGAAATCTTTGTACGCCTCGGCGTCGGGCCACATCTTTTTCGCTTCGGCGATCTGTTTGTCGTCCACGTCGCACACCGCGACAATTTTTCCAAACCGCGAGGCGTTCTTCGCATCGCCGCGTCCCATGCCTCCGCAGCCAACGAGCGCGATCGCCGGTTGGTCATCGTCGGCCGCAGCCGCATTTGCCGTGTCCGCCATCTCGTCGAGATACCACTTCGGCAGCGATGTCGCGGCCGCCGTGGCGGCGGCGGTTTTCAAGAAGTCTCTACGGTTGGTCAGCATGTTGAGGTCTCCCATGAGCGTTGCGGTAGCCCAGGCCCTTGTGGCCTGGACGTCGGATGGACACCGGAACCGAGCCACAAGGGCTCGGGCTACTTGGTTGGTTTGAGTTGCTCGTTGAAAAAGTCGAGCGTGTGCGTGATCGTGCGCTGCAGGTCGTTGCCGCCCCAGCCGTGTCCGGCGCCGACCAGAATCTCGGCGCGAGCCGGAACGCCGGCGGCGGTGAGCGACTCGATCATGCGATACGCTTGGGTGTGCGGCACGAGTGGGTCCTTCGTCCCCTGGAAGAACAGGATCGGTGCGTCTCCCTTGGACACGTAGGTGATCGGCGACGCCTGTCGAGTCGGTTCCGGTTTCTCCTGCGGTGTGCCGCCAATGAAATCTTTGACCAGCGGCTTACTCAGGTCCGGAATGTCATCGGCGGCGAGGTCGGTCGGGCCGAAATACGACACCACCGCGCTCACCTGGCTCGGCTGATCGGCCCAGCCGCCCGTCCCTTCGAATCCGTCGTCCTTTCCCATCACGCCGAGCATCAGCGACAAGTGGGCTCCGGCCGAGAATCCGATGGCACCGACGCGTTGGGGGTCGATCCCGTACTTGTCCGCATGCGCCCGCAGATACCGCACGGCGCACTTGGCATCTTCGACCTGGGCCGGGAAGGGATGCTTGGGGCAGAAGCGATAACCAATCGTCGCCGACACGTAGCCCCGTTCGGCGAACATCCAGGTCAGGTTGTCATGCCCCGCCTTGTTCCCGGCCCGCCACGCTCCGCCGTGAATGACGACGATGCATGGAGCCGGTTTGTCGCCGTTCTTCGGCCGCGACAGATCGAGCTTCAGTTCGTCGTCGCCTCCCTTGCCGTAGACGATGTCCTTCTCGAAAGTCACGGACTCAGGCACCTGCTTCGGAACCTGCACCGGCAGTTGCTGAGCCTGCACGCTTGCGACCGCAATCCAAACTCCAACCGCGCACGCGACTCGGAACGCCATGATTTCTCCTTGCGATGAAATTGCTTCCGCGTTCGGTATCACTCCACGCAGTACAAGAACTTCCGGCCCCGGAGGAACATCTGCTTGCCGACGATCGCAGGCGAAGCGTCGATCGTGTCGTCGAGCTTGTTCGTCGCGAGGGTCTCCAACTCCTGATCGTGTTTGAGCACCAACGTCGTTCCGTCACGGGCCGTGATGTAAATCCGACCCGCCGCCGCCACCGGCGACGCGTACAGCGTGCCCAAGCCTTGCAGCCGTGTCGCTTCCACCAGCAGTTCGCCCGTGCGTGCGTTGAGGCAACTCAGGATGGCGAAGTTCGACTTGGTGAAATACAAACGCTCGCCGAGCAACAAGGGCGATGGGACGTACGGCGTGTCGCGCCCGTACCGCCACGCGACACGGTCGGTGTCGGTCAGATCGCCCGTGGCGTCGAGCGGGATCGCGACCGCGAAACTGCCGCGGTAGCCGCTCATGCAGCACACAAGATTGCCGATCTGCACCGGCGACGGGATGACGTTGGCGACCTGTCCACCGCACTCCCAGATGATCTCGCCCGTGGCCAGGTCATAGCTTCGCACGCGCTTGCTCGCGTTGGTGACAACCTGCGTGCGCCCGCCGTGCTCGATCACGAGCGGCGTGGCCCACGCGCTCACCTCCTCGCGATCCTTCTGCCAGCGCACCTCGCCCGTACGGGCGTCGAGCACCAGCAGATGCGACTTGCCGTCGTTGTCGCGATTCATGACGAGCGACTCGCCATGCAGCACGGGCGAACACGCTTCGCCAAAACTCAGCCGCGTCTGCACGCTCCCGACCTCGCGTTTCCATTTCTGTTCCCCGTCGAGGTCGAAGCAGTAGACGCCGCGGGAACCGAACGACACGAACAGCCGCCGCCCGTCCGTCGTGGGAGACGCGGACGCGAAACTGTTGTCGCCGTGGTGTCCCTCGTGCGGAAGCTCCTCGACGGCCGTGCGCTCCCACAGCGTCTGGCCGGTTTCGCGGTCGAGGCACAACACGACGTACTTGTGAATCGTGTTCGGATACTTGATCCCGAACGGTCGCTCGGGTTGGTCCTCCGGTTTCGCGGCCCCTTCGACCACGCGGCCGGTGTCGATGGCCGTCACGAGGAAGATTCGCTGGCCCCATACGATCGGCGTGGATGTGCCGCGGCCGGGGATCGCGACCTTCCATTTGATGTTCGTCTGCTCATCCCATTTGGTCGGCGGATCGCCCCGCGGCGCGAATCCGTTGACTAGCGGCCCGCGCCAGTGATGCCAGTTGTGGAGTTTGTCAGTTGACGCTTCGGAAGTTGCAGTCTGTTCCGCGTCTTTTTTCACCGGCACTGGTTCACAGGCCAACGCGAGCGCGGTTGCCGCCCAACTGCTGGCCGCAATCGATATGAACTGGTCGGTCCCGTGCGGAAACCCGCTCTCGAAGTATTCCTGAAACGGCTTGCTCCGCGATTTCACGTACCACGATCCATCTTCGAGCTGGGTGCGGATCAGAAACCTCAAGCCGCGTTGGTAGGCGGGGTCGGTGGTTGGAAGTCCGCTCGCTTCGTGCAAGGCCACGAGCGCGGATCCGGTGGCGTACGAATCGCTCTCCAGGTCGCTCAACTGAGCCCACCCGCCGTCGGCTCGCTGCGTGTTCAGCAATTCCGTCCGGGCCTTCTGCACTTCGGATTCGTCCGCCACCGCGAGCCTCAACCCCCACAGACGAAACACGCGGTCCTCGGTGTCTTTCGCTTCGTTCGCGATCAGCCAGCGGCGAGCCTGCTCGATCCGCTCAGTCACACGCTCCCTCTGCACTTCGCTACCGTACGTTCGCAGCGCTCGAACGGCCAGATAGTTCGCGGTGAAATGACTGCTCTCCGACGGTGGCCGATCGCTGGTCTGCCGCCAATGTTCGGAATCCTTCTGGTACTTCAGAAGGTACTCGGTGACGGCTTCGGTCGTCGCGTCGGCCGGCCAGTTCTCCGTTTCCAGCGCCCACAGTGCCGCGCCCGCCGTGGCCACTTGACCGCCGGTCCCCTTCCCCTGCCGAAAGCTGTCCTGGTTTTTGGCGAGGAAGCCGTGGATATGCTGTGCTTGTTCCTGGAGTTGCTTGGCGTCGACCTTGAACCCGCGTGTACGAGCTGTCGTCAGAGCCAACAGCGGCAGCCCTTGGTTGTGACAGGTGAAACACCGCGAACGCTCCTTCATCGAACCGGCGGCACCCTTGTCCAACAGCGGCAGCGCCTTGGCAACCGCGGCTCGAATCTCGTCTCGGCCGGGCGGGGGATCATCCGCCGCGAACGTCGATGACGATTGCGAAACGAACACGAGAGTCGAAACAAGTACGGCCAGACGGAGCGACATCGCGAGTCCTCCTCGGAGATTTCGGACCCGGCCATTGTATCCCGATCGGTCCACAAGCCGAACCAACGCGACCCGAAGTCGGCCGTCTCGTCCCGCCTGCGCGATCGGCGTCCGAGTTGTCTGCGCGGACGACGCTGGTCAAAATGCACACCTTGGTAGGACGGTCCTTCCGGGCCGTCGGAAGAGTCGTATTGTTTGATGTCGTGACGGCTCGGAAGGGCCTTCCTACACAATCGTCGCAGCCCCTCCGTGTCCCCTGAGAAGTGGAATCATGAACACACGCCTCCAGTTCTTCGTGGCCTCGCTCGCAATGTTCGCGTTCTCGGTCGAATCGTTCTCCGCCGACCAGGCCAAGCCGAACGTGCTCTTCATCATGGCCGACGACCTGCGGCCGGAGCTCGCGAGCTACGGGTCCGTCGCCTTGACACCGAACCTCGATCGGCTGGCCAAACGGGCGGTGCAGTTTGATCGCGCTTACTGCCAGCAGGCGGTGTGCAACCCATCGCGGTCGTCGATGCTGACCGGTCGGCGCCCGGACACACTCAGGCTGTGGAACAACGGCACGCATTTCCGCGAACGCAATCCGGATGTCAGTACGCTGCCACTGTGGTTCAAAACTCACGGCTACACGACCCGCTGCGTCGGCAAGATTTTTCACAACTGGCACACCGAGGAAAAAGGGGACGCCCGTTCGTGGAGCGCCCCGGAGTTCCTGCACTACGCGAACCACGGCGACGACCGTCCGCAGGTCAACGGCGAACTGCCTCCGAACTTCGCCTCGAACATCCGCAATTACGGCAGCTCGCCGCTCTGCGAATGCCGCGACGTGCCGGACGAAGCGTACTACGACGGACGCGTCGCGGCGGAAGCGGTCCGAGTCCTCGGTGAATTGAAGGACCAGCCGTTTTTCCTCGCCGTCGGATTTTGGAGGCCCCACGCGCCGATGACTGCTCCCAAGCGATACTGGGACCTCTACGACCGAGCCAAGCTGCCGCCGCTCAATCCCGCGCGGCCGAGCGGAGCGCCCGATGTGGCCTTTCACGACGGACGGGAAATCCGCGGCATCCCTCCGAACCAGATCACGTTCACACCCGAGCAGTCGGCCGAGATTCGACACGGCTACTTCGCCAACATCAGTTTCATGGACGCGCAACTCGGCAAGGTGCTCGACGCTCTCGATCGTCTTGACTTGGCCAAGCGCACGCTCATCGTGTTTGTCGGCGACCACGGTTACCACATCGGCGAGCACACCCAGTGGGGCAAGACCTCGAATTTTGAACTCGATGCCCGCGTGCCACTGATTGTCTCGACTCCTGGCTCGTCGCACGCGGGTCGTCGCACCGAATCGCTCGTCGAACTCGTTGACCTCTTCCCCACGCTGGTCGATCTCTGCCGACTGCCGAAACCCGACGGGCTGGAGGGGACCAGCCTGGTGCCGATCCTGTGCGACCCCACCGCGCGTGTGAAGTCAGCGGCGTTTTCGCAACATCCGCGGCCCGCGTACTTCGATCGCGAACCGTCGAAAACTCCGCAGGCGATGGGGTGCAGCGTGCGAACCGCCGCAGTGCGCTACACCGAATGGCGCGACTGGAAGACCGGCGACGTGATCGCCCGCGAACTTTACGACGCCGCGTTTGACAAAGCCGAGTTGCGCAACGCCGTCGATGCCCCGCACCTCGCCGACGCCCAACGCGAAGCTGCCGCGCTCCTGCGACAGCAATTCCCGCAGACGCCACACCCGTAGGACGGCCTTTCCAGGCCGTCGAATCCGTCGGCCCAGAAGGGCCGACCTACGAATCAATCCCCCGTCAATCCACGAACACGAACTCGTTCGTCAGCAGGAGCGCGTGGGCATAGCGTGTCCACTGGTCGGCCGATGGCGCGGCGCCGAGGTAGTCGTTCGCGAGTTGAAGGTCATTCGCGGTTGGAGGGCGACTGAACAGAAGACGATACATGCGCGTCACCCGCTCGGCCGTCGTGGGCAAACCGGCGACGTCTGCCCGCTGCGCCAGACGCTTTGCGGCTTCGAAGACAAAACTGTTGTTCATCAGGAACAGCGCCTGCGGAGCCACGGTCGTTTGGTCGCGCTGCGGGCTGCTGGTTTCGGGGCTGGGGAAATCGAACGTGCGGAAAGTGGCCGGCACGTTCATGCGGTCGATGAAACCGTAAACGGTTCGCCGCGGTGCGAACCCGGCGGTGATGTCTACGGGTGGCCCGCCGACCGCACGGTCGAGGCTGCCGGACACGGCGAGCAACGCATCGCGCGTCGCTTCGAAGTCCAGCCGCCGTCGCGGGAATCGCGTTAGCAGTCGATTGTCGGGGTCGGAAGAGGGACGCTCGACTTCGCTCGCCTGCTGATACGTCGCCGACAGCACGATGGCTCGGTGCAGCTTCTTGATCGACCAGCCGTCGCGCACGAATGTCGTCGCCAGATGGTCGAGCAATTCAGGATGTGATGGCGGGTCGGCTCGCAGGCCGAAGTCGCCCAGCGTACGCACGAGACCGGTTCCGAAGTGATGATGCCAGACGCGATTGACCAGGACGCGAGCCGTCAACGGATTCGCGGGGTCAACAATCGCGCGCGCCAGGCCCAGCCGACCGCTGCCGTGTGCGAACGGCCTGCGCGGCGCGCGGCTGATCGCGCCGAGGAATTGCCGCGGAACGAAATCACCTTCACGGTTGGGATTGCCACGGAGGAAGATTCGTGGCTCGTGCGGAATCAGATCGTCGAACAGCACCATCGCGCGCGGCGGTGCGCCGGGGCCGGACATGACCCACGTCTCGACGTCCTTCAGCAACTTTTGATACACCGTCTGCGACGGCCGGTCGGGGAGCAGCGTGAGAAACCCCCAACCGAACGATTTCGGGACGTTCGGCGGCGCATCGGCTCCGTGAAATTCCTGACGGAGTTCCTCCTCGGCCGGATCGTCCAGTTTCTCTGGGAGTGATCGCCGGTCGCCGACGGCCAGTTGCACCTGCCGGTTCCACTTCGATTCGACTCGGTTCAGGAGTTCGCTGTACCTCTGAGCCACCTCGGCGATCGACTTGGGTGGCGGATTGATGACGGCTTGCAGCACGAGTCGGTTGATAGCGAGCGGACCCCTCACCCCCGGCCCCTCTCCCCCAAGGGGAGAGGGGAGCAACGCGCAGACCTCGGCCGCGCGGTTCGCGAACTCGGCTTCCGGCAGCGCGGCGAACGCGTGCCATGCGGCCCACACGGGATCGGCCGTCCTGCGCGCTTTGTCGAGGCGAATCCACCAGCGCTGAAGCATCGCGGGGTTCAAGTCGCCTTCTTCGACGAGCAGCATGAAATTCTCGGTGCTCGGCTGGTCCTTCGTCGCGTTCGCGGCGAGCAGGTACTCGGCCAGACGCGACTTTGCTTGTGTGACGAGTTCGTCATACTTGCGGGTCACAAATTCATCGAGCGCGCGCTGGCGTTTTTGAAGCTCGGTGTCGAACTTGTCGTACTCGACCGTGGTCGGCGGCGGATCGAGAAGCGGCGGAATCAGCGGTTCGCTCGCGCTGCGGAACACGCCGTAGAGCGAGTAGTAGTCGGCCGTCGGGACCGGATCGAACTTGTGATCGTGGCAGCGGGCACACGTCACGGTCAGACCGAGCAGCCCGCGCGTGATGACGTCGATTCGATCGTCCAGAATATCATGCACGTTGTTCATGTAATGATTGCCGCACGTGACGAAGCCGAGAGCGGCGAGCGAGCGCGAGTCATGCGAATCGAGCTGGTCTGCGGCGAGTTGTCGTACGACGAACTGATCGTACGGCAGGTCGTCGTTGAACGCGCGGATCACCCAATCTCGGTAGGTGTACGCCCACGGATACGTGGCTTCCTCGAAGAAAACGTAGCCCTTGCTGTCGGCGTAGCGGGCGACGTCCAGCCAGTGACGTCCCCACCGCTCGCCGTAGTGAGGCGACGCGAGCAAGCGATCCACGACGCGGGAAAAGGCGTCCGGCGACTGATCGGCCTCGAAGGCGGTGACCTCTTCCGGCGTGGGAGGCAACCCGATCAGTTCGAACGAGACTCGCCGCAGCAGAATGTGTTTATGCGCACGCGGCGCCGTCGAGAGGCCGCGGGCTTCGAGCGTGGACAGGATGAACCGGTCGATCGACGTGCGCGGCCACGCGGCGTCGCGCACGGACGGCAGCGGTGGATCGCGCACGGGTTGGAATGCCCAGTGTTTTTTCCTGGCATCCGGGGCGCGAGCCGCATCAGATTTCGGGGTGGCGGGCCACGGGAGGCCGAGCCGCACCCATTCGGTCAGCGCGGCGACGCCGTCATCCGGCAGCTTCGACTTCGGCGGCATCTTCAGGTCGCCAGTGCGGCGGATGGCGGCGACGAGTTGGCTGTCGTCCGGTTTGCCCGGAACGACGATCGGGCCGTTGTCGCTTCCCTTGATCGCGGCATCGCGCGAATCGAGTCGCAGACCCGCCTGCTGTTTTTTCTCGCCGTGGCACGACCAGCAATGTTCGGCGAGGATCGGCCGTACGCGGCGTTCAAAGAAGTCGGCTTGATCGGCCGGGACGGCGGGCGGCTCGTCGGCGGACAGCGGGCCGCAGACGATCAGCAGCCCCGTGAGAATCCCGCCGAGCGACCGCATCACTTTTTGTTCTTGTTTTTGTTGTTCTTGCCGTCGTTTTTCTTGTCCGCCAACTTCGCCTGGACAAGCTGAGCCTGTTCGCGAGCCAGTTTTTCCCGGGCTTCCGCCGTCTGCCGCAATTCGGACGCGAGCTTGTCCTTGGCTTTGTCGTCGACGGCCTTGGCCTGATCGAAGACCTTTTGGGCGGCTTTGATTTCGTTGTCGGATTCGGCCGCCTTGCGGATTTTTTCCCGCAGCGTGGCGACTTTGTCGGCGGCCGTATACAGTTTGGCTTTGGCATCCTTGGCCGCCGAATCGGCGTCGATCGCGGCCTGTTCGAGTTTGGTGGGAGCCAGTGTGGCAAGGCTCGCTTCGGAAAGTTGTTTCGTCCGCTCGGCCTGTGAGAGGATCAGATCCTGGCGGAGTTCTTTGATCCGCGTGCGCGCCTGCTCGGCCGTTTTGAGGGCTGATTGGTACTCAGGCTTGGCTTTGAGCGCGGCGAGGACCGGTTCCTTGGCATTGTCATACACCTGCTGCGCGGCCGCCTGATCCGCGAGGGCAGGCTCGATCTTGAATTCCTTTTCGAGCTTCGCTTCGACGGCGTCGCGAGTTTTCTTCAACTTTGTTATCGCGGTCTTGAGTTCGGAGGCGGTGTCCTGCTTCGCGTCCTGAGCCTTCTTCAATTCCTTCTCGGCTTCCTGCAGCTTTTCGCGAGCCTCCTTGACATCGCGCCCGGCGGCATTGACCTTCTGGTCGTCGCGTTTCTCCTGGTTGCCCTTGCCCTTGTTCTTGCCGTTCTGCGCCCAAGCCTCGCCGGCGGCGAAACACAGCACGACGCAACCCACCACGAACCGCGAAACCGAACGACGACCGAGCATGATTAGCCTCGCACGAATCTCAAACTTTGATGCCGATCGACGTCCGACCGGCCGCCGACATTGTACCGCGATTTCTTGCGGGGGGTAGCGGGAGTCGTGTAGGCTGACTGGCCGACATGCCGCTACCGTTGGCTTCAGATCGCGTCAATATTCACAGGGACACCGACCATGCCTCGACAGATTCTGGCTTTCGCGTTGATCGTGATCTGCGGTTGGGGGTGCTCCTCGGGGAATTCGACTCCGCCGACGAGTCCGAAGGGCACACCCACAACGTCAACACAGCCGACAAAGAAATATCGGATCGCCGTCATCCCGAAGGGAACGACGCACGAGTTCTGGAAGTCGGTGCATGCCGGAGCCGAGCGGGCGGCGAAAGAAATCGGCAACGTTGAAGTCGTCTGGAAGGGGCCGCTGTTGGAGAACGATCGCGACGGGCAGATTTCGATCGTGCAGAATTTTGTCGTCGGCAAGGTGGACGGGATCGTGCTGGCTCCGCTCGATTCGCAAGCGCTCGTGCCGGCCGTGCAGGAAGCGCGTGACGCGAAAATCCCCGTGCTGATTTTCGACAGCGGCCTCGACGACGCGGACAGCACCGTGAGTTACGTGGCGACCGACAACTACCGCGGAGGCGTGTTGGCGGGCGAGCACCTAGGCAAGTTGCTGGAGGGCAAGGGCGGAGTCATCATGCTGCGGTATGCCGTGGGATCGGAGAGCACGGAACAGCGCGAAAAGGGATTCCTCGACACGATCAAGCAGAAATTCCCGGACATCGAAATCCTGTCGGACAACCAGTATTCGGGCACCACGCCGGAGACATCGCTCGACAAATCGCAGCAGCTTCTGGCGCAGTTCGGCGACAAGGTGACCGGCATCTTTACCGTCTGCGAACCGAACACGACGGGAATGCTCGGAGCGCTCGAAGAAAAGGGGCTGGCCGGCAAGGTCAAGTTCATCGGTTTCGACCCCAGCCCGCGGTTCCTCGAAGCGATGCGTGAGAAAAAGATTCACGGCATTGTCCTGCAAGACCCGGTGGCGATGGGCTACCAAGGCGTGAAAGCGATCATGCGGCACATCGCCGGTGAAACCGTGGACAAACGTATCCCGACCGGCGAGTACCTCGCCACGCCCGAAAACATGGATGAACCGGAGATGAAGAAGCTGCTCGCGCCGGAACAATTCGGCGAGTGAGCGTACTCGGTGAGTCCCGTGCGAGTCGCGGCAATTTCGGACTTGTCGATCGAACGAACTGCCATGAACGATGCCAATGATGATGCAGCGGCGGCAGTGACCAGGTGGCCGGAGACTCCGCTGCAGGGCACGCTCCACATTTTCAGGGCGTTCGACTGGGGCGAAGAGGTTGATCTGGTAGCCGCTGCGAAACTGGTTCCGTGCGAACCGCAGGAACTTCCGCGCCGGAGGCGCACGCCGTCGTCGATCGCCTACCATCCGGTCCCTCTTCGTTTCCGTTTGCCGCCGGTCGATGTGCAACTTGGTGGACTGGGGCCAGCATCGGCTGCGGCGGAAGTGATTCTGTTCGACTTCGCTGCCGTCAGCGTCGCGAGCGTCACGCCGCCAGCTTGTCCGACACGGACCCGATCGTGCAGGCAGCGCGGTCAGCGATCGAGCCACTCTTTCGGCGGCTGTCATCCACGATCGTGCGCCCTCGCGTGAGCAGCTTCTGTGAAGAGTACCTGGTCTGGCAGATCGCGCCCGACGAGTCCATCCCGGCCATTGATCGTTGGCTGACGGATCGTCTCGACTGGTTGGCGCAGCTCGTGCGTCTGGAGGCCGACCCGCTCAGTCCCGACGAGGCTGCCGAGGCGACTCGGTTGCGGCTGTCGTACAGTCCAAACGATTGTTTCATTCCCGACTGGGCGGCAGCCGTGCTGATCGATCGCGATTGCGACGAGACTCTGCAGGTGATCGAATTCGCCAACCTGCAGCTCTTGGAGTTTCGTGAGATCGATCAGCGGCTGGACGAGCGCATGATCGCCGCGTACGGACTGATCCGGCCGGTCGTTCGCCGCTGGCTTCCGTTTTGGCGCACGCACATGCGCCCGCTGCGAGCCCTCGGCGAACTGCGAATCGACGCGCACGGCGTGTTCGAGCGCACGAGTAACGCGCTCAAACTCGTCGGCGATCAGTACCTCGCCCGCGCCTACCGGCTGATTTCCACGCGATTTCATCTCGATCAGTGGGAGCAGAGCATCCGGCACTCGCTCGAAGTGCTTCAGAGCGTCCACTCGGTGTTGTCCGATCAGGCGACGAAGTACAGGGCCGAAATTCTCGAGGTCATCATCGTCGTGCTGATTCTGTTTGAAATCGTGATGGCGTTCGTCCGACATTGACAGGCGAATCGGCGGCGGCTCAGTCCTTGCGAAAACCCGCCACCGCCCAAGCGGCGAAACCGTCGCGGCCGCCAACCTTGATCGTGATCCGTTCGTGTCTCGCGGGGATGGGCACATCAATCTGGCGGCCGGGCGACGTGCGATCGTACTTCGCCGCCGAGTCCTTCCAGTGCGGCTGGCCGTCCAGCAAAATCTCGAACGGGCCGGCCGACTGCCCGCCGTCCGCGAGGCCGATTACCGCGACATACCGAGTCCAGCCGGGTTGCAGTCGGAACGTGATCTCGGAGCCGGTCGGAACACCCATGCCCTGCTCGAATCGAGCGCCGCGAATCGCGAGCGGAGTGCCATCCGTCAGCCGCCCGGGAGATAGCATCAGCTTGGCATCGCGTTCGCCAACGCGGACCTGCTCGGCTTGAAGCGATGTCAGCGGGACTTCCAGTGCAAGCGGCCTTCCGTCGGCGGGCAGCTCTTCGATCAGCGGCAGCGTGGCCAGCCGCCGCCAGACGACTCCGACGGGCGGCGAGGTTCGTTCACCTTCCCGAACGACGGTCACCGACACGCGGACCTCGCGGCCGATGAACTCCGCCAAGCCATACTCGCGCTCCTCGATTCTCTGGAAACTTCCGCGTCGCGATTCAACGTCGCCGTTGGCCGCCGAATTGACCAACCGGCCATCGACTCGTACTTCCAAACGGAACCCGCGCAGACCGTCGCCATCGTGTGTGGCTGCGACGACCAGCCGCGCGTTTTCGAGGCCGACGCGCAGCGAGCGGGTGAATTCGACGGGTGTCGCGTCGTCAGCGGAGGAGTCCACGCTCGCGTACGTCCACACCTTGCGTTGCGCGTCCCAGACCGGCCGAATGCCGATCCGCCTGCGATGCGAATCGCTGACGCTCCAGCCATCGAGCGCGGGGAGCCACCGGGCGAGGTTCGCCGTCGGTTGCGGAAGCTGCTTCGCATCGATTCGGACGAGCGGCAGGAGCCAGTTCAGGTGGTCGCGAATGTCGAGCGGATCGGCGCCGGCCGGACGACCGTCGTGTCCGAATTCGGTGACGAGCACCAGTCGTTTCGCTCCGACGACGTTCAGCGGTCCGACATGGATCGGTTCGCCGCCGCCGACCAGGAAGCCGCTCGACCAGGTCGGTTGACTCTGCACGTCGTCGCGGTGGATGCGGCACGTAACGCAGCCGCCGCGTCCGGCAAGATCATCGATCCCCACGGATGTCGTGAATTCCGTCGCTCCCGCGGGCAGTTCGAATTCGATCTCGCAGTGCGAATGCGTGCCGATGCCCAGGTCGGCGGCCAGCGATCGGCAGCGGAGGTCGCTGCCGCGCACGTTCTGGTTCCGTTGCCACGGCCAATGATGCACGCCCGACGTGGTCCGCACCGCGGCGACCGGCAGCAGAGACAGCGGCACTTCGTCGGTGTCGCGGAGCGTCAGCCAGACAATGCTGTTCGTGGCGACCTCGAGAGTTTCGAGCGACCAGTTCGGCTGCAAGGCAATCGCCCCACCGTTCCGCTGTAGGAGCCGCCGCGTGAAAGTGACTTGCGTGCCGCCGGTTGTTCGCACGCGGGCCACGGTGCCGCGTCCGTCGGGCTGCGACCACACGCCGTCTTCCAGAACGGCTGCGGACAGGTCGGCTTTCGGGATATGCAATTCCTGCAGATCGTCAAACGACACCGTGACCACTTCGTCGTCAGTCAGAAACTTCACGCCATCGGGTTCGAATCGAACAGATTTCGCCGCCAGCCGCCGGCCGTCCCGGAGTCGCACCCGGCCGGGTTCGAAATCGTCTCGCGAGACCCGTCCCTGCACGATGCGTTTCACCGCCGACTCGCGGACGGCGACCGTTTCGTTGACGAGGTCGGCGGGCGACGCGTCGGAATCGACGTGCACAACGAAGTGCGCCTGGCCCCCGTTTGGTGACGCCGGGACAAACGATTCAACCCGCCCCGGCAACACGTCTCCGTTCGCGAATTCGACGAACGAGCGCGGTGGAAGCGACTTCAAACTCGTGTCGTGGATCGCCCGCAGCCGTTGATCGGCCGCGTCGATCGGTTGCCCATCCAGTTTCGGGCCGTCCTGCGCGTCGAACAGGTTTTCGAGGAGTTTCCCCTCCCGCCGCGAGCCGTCTCGCTGCCAGACCTCGAACCGTTCCGCTGCATGCGCGTTGACGCACCACGAGACGGCGGTCAGTGTGAGGAACAGTGTCCGATACATCGCAACGAGTGGCTGAAACTCTGCGTGACGTGAACTCAACTCCCCTCTCCTCACCGGGGGAGAGGGGTTAGGGGTCAGGGGGCGGAGCAATGCGAAACTCTCCTCGTAAATGAGGCCACGTGTCGCGCGGCCCCCTCACCCCGGCCCTCTCCCCCGGTGGGGAGAGGGAGAAACCTGGGTTCATTCAATCTTGCGAGCCAACGTCTGCACGATGCCGAACAGCAGGCGTAGCGAATCGCCGGCTTCCGATTCGGAAATGACCATCGGCGGGCTGACGCGGACCACGTTGCCCGCGAGCGGGCCGAGCAGGTGGATGCCGGTGCCGGACTTGTCGCCGAGGTACGCCGCTTCGACAATCTTCACCGCGACGTCGCGGTCGCTGAACTTGCCCGCGGCGGCGCATTCAATTCCGAACACCATTCCTTCGCCGCGGACCTTCGTGATCAGGCCGGTGTCTTTGAGGCGGTTCAGACCTTCGATGAAGATCGGAGTCAGCTTGCGCGTGTGTGCCAGCACGTCGGTCGATTCGAATTCGTCGAGTGTCGCGAGCACAGCCGCGCAGCCGAGTGGATTGGCCGACCACGTGTCGGAGGCTTCGCCGTATTTCAGGCTGGCCATCACGTCGCCGCGGCCGATCACCGCCGACACCGGCACGCCGTTGCCAAGCCCTTTTCCGAGAGCCACGAAGTCCGGCTCCAGGCCGTACGCTTCAAACGCGAACATCCGCCCCGTGCGACCAAAATTCGCCTGCACTTCGTCGAGAATGAACAGCACGTCGTGTTCGCGGCACCAGCGTTCGAGCAGTTGCAGATAGGCCGCCGGTGGGTGATAGCTGCCGCCGCCGCCGAGGTACGGTTCGGTGATCAGGCAGTTGATCCGACGACCTTGCTCGGCCGAGAGGGCTTCGAGTTCGCGGCGGTACGGCGTGAGATCGAGGTCGCGCCCCTGCTGGCTCACGTCGTCGATTTCTTTCATCGGGAAGCTGATGAACTTCACGCGCGGATCGCGGTCGTGATCGGTCTCGCAGCCCGTGACGGCTCCCGCCAGACCCTTCTTTCCGTGGAAGCCGTATCGCGTCGCGATGATGATGTCGCGCGCCTCGTCCCGGTGCAGGCAGGCCCAAAGCGATTTTTGAATGGCTTCGCTGCCGGAGGCGGCCCACATGACCGTGTCCAATCGCTTGCCGCCCGGCCACGACTGCACATTCTTCACCAGCCGCTCGACGGCTTGGGCTTCGATCGGGGTGATCGCGTTGTACGCCGTCAGCGCGATGCCGTCAAAAAAATCGTCCGGCCTCCCCGCCGCTGCCGCCTTGCCGTCCAGCAATTCGGGACGCCACCCCATGTATCCCGCGAACCGCTGCATCCATCGCCGCGGATTGTGCCCGAGGTTCGACACCAGCACGCCCGAACTGTAGTCGTACAACCTGCGCCCTTCCGGCGTGAAATGGAACACGCCCGCCGACTTCGCCAGCACCACCTGGCTGGGGGTGAAGGTTCGCAGTGCGAGCGGTTCCTGATTCGTAATCGTCCGGCGAACTTTGTTGGAGACGTCTTCACCGGAAAACTGGATTGGCTGCGGCATGATGTTGTGGGTGGCGCGTCTCGGACTGGATGATCTGATTCCCATGGTTAACCAGCACGGTTGATGGCAATTGTCTTGTCAACAAAACTGATCTGCAACTGGTGTCTGCGCAGCAGATGTGTGCCGATCGACAATTCTTGGGCAGGTGAAAACGTCGCTTCGGCAGCCAACGTCTGACCGTCAAATTCGATGGCGACCTGATAATTGTCCTCATCAATCGTTTGACCGCCTGCCAAATTGGAACGGATGCGACTGAGGAATCGAGGGGACAGCACATCGAACAACTCGGTGGGGACTTCCAAATCACCATTGAATCCCGTGTCGATGATCGCCGTCCAGGACCGACCGGCAATCCGCAACTCGATCGTGGGGACGCCCAGTTCGTCAACGATGCCGCGGATCACCGCCGTCCTCCCTTGCGCAAGTAATGGTCACTGCCGACGCGGACCGCGTAAAACGGGACACGGCCTCCCGCAGTCTCCATTTGTTCGGCAATTGCGAGGGCAGATTCACCGAACCAGACACGGCCGGTCGTTGGTTCGATGCCCGCCGTTTGCCCGCGCCGGTGCGTCAGGTCGTGTTCGGTCTGATAGCGCTCCCAAAGCTGCAAGGCGCGGGCCGTGTCTTTGTCGGTCCAGTTGGCGGCAACCATGATTCAGATTCCTCCGCATTCGACACGCAGGCTAAGACAAAGGTTCGACATAGACACCGAGCGGGAACGTCACGGGCTTGGCGGCGAAGTCGTCGGGGCCGAACTCCTTGATCTGGTCCCGTTTCAATTCGGCGAGTTCCAGCGAACCGGTCCAGACGGGCGACCGGCCGGTCTGGTGGATTTCGAGGGCCAGTTGGAACGCCTTTTCGCGGCCGTGGCCGCAGATGCGGCTCAGGGCTTGAATGACATACTCGAACGTGTGCTCGTCGTCGTTGAGCACGATCACGACGTACTGCGGCTGCTTCCGCGTGCGGTTTTCCGGCGCGGGCTTGCTGGTCGTCACAATCACTTCGTCTTCGACGACGTCGATCGTGTCGGGCATGGTTCTCTCTCCAACCGCTAACGCAACGCGAGGCGGTTCAGGCAAAGATGTCCTTCACGGGACAACAAAAACCGGGAACGACATCCAGACCGTCGAGCGTGTCGGCGACAGTCAGAACCTGTTCAGTCTGGCCCGGTTGATAGACCATGACGCATTTCCGTTTTGGATTCACAACCCAAACGAGTGGGGTTCCTGCTTTCAGCCAGTCTTCGACCTTTTCATCCACCTCGTAAGCTGTGTCCCACGGCGAGATCACCTCGACGGCCAAGTCCGGCGCGCCATGCCAGAACTGAAAGACTTCACTCGAACCAGAGACGCGATGTCTCTTAAGAAAGGACACGTCTGGCGCACGAACTGTGTCCGGATCGCGAGAGATGACAAAGCCAGTCTCAGCGGCTAGCACGACGCCAAGATTGTTTTTGTTGACGAACGCATCCAATCGACCGCCCAAACGCATCGCTACTCGACCGTGTTCATAGCCAGCGGGTGACATGTCACGAAGTTCTCCTTTCACCAGTTCACGATGTCCGCCGTGATCTGGAAGTTTCCACAGGTCGTCGGCTGTGAGGAGTTGAGTGGCGGTGCTCATGGGTGGGAGCCTTGTCTACACGCGAGGTCGATACAAAACCGTTGGTTCGCTGGAGCCGGGGCGGTACAGGACGAGGCCGCCGGCGGGGTCGTTCACGCGCACGACGCAGTCCGTTTGGCCGCGGTGTTGGTGATCGAGGATGGCTTCGAGCGCCTGCACGGCGGCGACGGTCTGGCGGTCGGCGGCGAGGTCATTGTAGGCCAGCCCCCGCACCGTCGCCAACCGCGAGTTGCGCTCGCCGGCCGGGCCGCCGAACTCCACCGTCGCCAGTTCGCGGACGAACCGGTCGAGGACTTCGATGCCGTACCCGCGCTGAGACCGCTCGCCCCACGGTTCGAGGAACGTGCCGTTGTAGTGGTTGTTGATGGTCGTCTTTCGTTTCAGCGGCGTCTCTCCTTCGACGGTCAGTTCCACGCCGCGCTTGCGCGAGTGGGCATTCCACACGCCGTTGTCGAATCGGAACTGCACTTCCTGTTCGACGTAGCCGGGGAAATTGTCGGGCGTGACCCAGCTCGTGTGGATGTCGAACGCCGCCTCGCGACCGGAGTCGTACTCGTAGATCATCCGCATCTGGCAACTGTCCCACGTGGGACCGTCCTTCGGGCCGACGAGGCCGCGCTGGCCGGTCGCGGTCACGGTTTTCAGCCGACCGCCAAACGTGAAGTCGATCAGCTTGATGTAATGCACGGCCACGTACGTCCCCGGATTGCGACCGGTCACCCACTCGGCGAACTGTCCCATGCCGACCGACTTTGGTTCCAGCAGCGACGCGTAGCCGTTGTTCACGTGCCGGAGGACGCCGTCCGCGACAAACGTCCGCAGCTTCTTGTGATCGGGGTCGAGCAGCTTGTGGTAGACGACTTTCGCGAGGACGTTGTGCTGCTTCGCCAGCGTCTCCAATTCGTCAAGCTGCGCGAGCGAGAGCACCGACGGCTTCTCGATCAGGACGTGTTTGCCCGCCGCGAGCGCGGCCTTGGTGGCGTCGAAATGCCGGTCGTCGGGAGTCGCCACGCAAACGAAATCGACTCCGGCCGCAAGCAGTTTCGAAATGGAATCGGGTTCGGCGAAGCTTTGAAACGGGGCGATCCGGCTTTCGGTGGAAGCGCGATACTTTTCGGCTCGCGATCCCGTGCGCGACGCGACCGCGGCCAGCGGCACATCGACGTAACCGAACCGTCGGTCGAAGAGGCCGTTCGCATGGACGAGTTCGAAGAATGGCCGGTACGTTTCGTCGAAGATCATCCCCATGCCGACCATGCCGGCGCGGAGGCGGTTCGTGGTCGTCGCGTGTGCAGTCATGTCGCAGCTCCTGAATTGGCTGCGATCAGGTTACTCGGACCAATCTTCGGCGTCGAGTTCGGGGGCGTAGCGCTTGATGGCGATCCGAATCTCGTCGCGCACGCGACGGAATTCCTGCAGGCGCTGGGCGTCGTCGCCGGTCGCGTGGGCGGGATCGTCGAACGGCCAGTGCAGGCGAGTCACCTTCCCCGGGAAGACGGGACATTCACGCTCGGCCGACGAACAGACGCTGATGACGACGTCCGGCGGCCGACCAGCGGGCGGGACAAAACCGTTGATCGACTTGCTGGTCTGCTTCGAAATGTCGATGCCGACCTCGCGCATCTCCTGCACGGCCAGCGGATGGACATAGCCCGCTGGCTTGGACCCGGCGGAGAGTGCGGTGACCTTGTCGCCGGCGAGTTGCCGCAACCAGCCCTCGGCCATCTGGCTGCGGCAGGAATTCTTGATGCACAGGAACAGAATCCGTGGCTGCATCGTGCAACTCGCAGCGGTGATCCCAACAAAAAACGGGCGAGCAACCCCAAGGGCAGCCCGCCCGTGACGGAAACCAATTCAACGTCCTATCGAATGAACAACATCTCGCGATAGGTCGGCAACGGCCAGAGGTCGTCGGCGATGATCGCTTCGAGTTCGTCCGCCACCGATCGCACCTTGGCCATCGCCGGGACGACCTGATCGCGGAAGTGCTTGGCATGCGCCAGCACACCGCCATCGGCGTGGTGATTTACGGCGGACTGCAAAGTTTGGATGGTCCCTTCGAGTTGGGACGTGAGTTTGGTCAAGGCATCGAGCGATGACGTATCCGGATTTTTCCCGGCCGACTTCATCGCGGACGCCGTTTGAGCCAACTCGCCTTGGTATCGGTAGGCGGCTGGTAGAATCATCGTGCGGGCGATGTTCAGGCACAACAGGCTTTCGCTGTTGATGTCCTTGCAGTACCGTTCGAGGTAGATATCCAAGCGGCTTTGCGTTTCACGCGGGCTCAGGACGTTGTACTTCTCGAACAGCTCGACCGAATCCTTGTCGGCGAGAACTTGCAGCGCGTCGACGGTGTTTCGGAGGTTCGGCAGACCGCGCTTCTCGGCATCGGCGTGCCATTCGGCCGAGTAATTGTCGCCGTTGAAAATGACCGCCTTGTGATCCTTGATAATCTTTTGCAGGACGGTCTGCACCGCGCCGTTGAGTTTCTTGCAGTCGCCGCCAGTCGCCTTCTCAAGTTCAGTCGCGACGTAGTCAAGGCTTTCCGCGACGATCGTGTTCAGCACGACGAGTGGTCCGGCGATCGACTGACTCGACCCGACGGCTCGAAATTCAAACTTGTTGCCGGTGAAAGCGAACGGGCTGGTACGGTTGCGATCGCCGGTGTCTTTCGGCAGCGGCGGCAGCGTATCGACGCCGATCGTCATGAAGCTGGACTTCTTCGAAGTCTCCAGCCGGCCCTTTTCGATTTGCTCGAAGATGTCCGTCAACATTTCGCCGAGGAAGATCGATATGATTGCCGGCGGGGCTTCGTTCGCACCCAGTCGATGGTCGTTGCCTGCGTGAGCGATGGAGGCGCGCAGCAGCTTCGACCATTTATGCACCGCGCGAATGACCGCCGAGCAGAAGACTAGAAACTGAGCGTTCTCGTGCGGAGTATCACCGGGTTCCAGCAGGTTTGAATCCGCCGTGCCGAGCGACCAGTTCAGGTGCTTGCCCGAACCGTTGATTCCCGCGAACGGCTTCTCATGCAGGAGCGCGGCCAAGCCGTATTTCGGCGCGACACGTTGCAGCGTCAGCATGATGAGTTGCTGATGGTCGGTCGCGACATTCGCATTCTCGTAAACCGGCGCGATCTCGTATTGGCTGGGAGCCACTTCATTGTGCCGCGTCTTGACGGGCACACCCAACTTGTACAGTTCGTGTTCTGCATCCAGCATGCAGGCCAGCACGCGTTCGGGAATCGCCCCAAAGTACTGATCCTCGAACTCCTGGCCCTTCGGCGGCTTGGCACCAAACAGCGATCGGCCACAAATGTTGATGTCGGGCCGGGCGAAGTAAAAGTTCCGGTCGATGAGGAAGTATTCCTGTTCCGGTCCACCGGTTGCGAACACCAGTCCCGCGTCGGCTTTACCAAACAACTTGAGGATACGCTGTGCTTGTTTGTTCAGTGCTTGCATTGAGCGCAGCACCGGCGTCTTCTTGTCCAACGCCTCGCCGGTCCACGAACAGAACGCAGTCGGAATGCACAGCGTCGTGCCGTTGGGGTTTTCGAGAATGTACGCGGGGCTGGTGACATCCCAAGCGGTGTAACCGCGCGCTTCGAAGGTGGCCCGAATTCCGCCCGATGGGAAACTCGATGCATCGGGTTCCCCTTGAATAAGCTGCTTGCCTGAAAATTCAGCAATCGCGCTCCCGTCGCCGGTTGGTGAAAGGAAGCTATCATGCTTTTCGGCGGTGATTCCGGTGAGAGGGTAAAACACGTGAGCGTAGTGCGTGGCTCCCTTCTCAATCGCCCAATCCTTCATCGCCGACGCGACGACATCGGCGATGCTTGCATCCAATCGTTCTCCACACTTCGTTGTGCGTTGCAAGGCCTTGTAGACGTTTTTCGGCAGTCGATTCTTCATCTCCTGATCGTTGAACACGTTGCATCCAAACAACTCGTGCGTCGGTGTGTCTTTGTAATTCAAAGGCGCCGCGGTCGGTTTGTAATGCGTAACTGCGGCTATGGCTTCCTGGCGAGCGTTCTTCAAAGACATAGTGTGGGCGACTCCTGATTAGTGAAAGCTTCACAAACAGACAGACCAAACACGTCGGCGCGAAGTTCGATCCGCGACCGAACCCGGCGAAACGGCCATCCCCATAAGCAAACAGTGTGCCACCGGTCTGCTGCGGCCTCTTGCCTGCAAAAGCATCACGGCAGGAGGACACTTGTATTCGAAAGCCTGCACGTTCCGCAGGCAATCGCCAAGCGCTCAGCGCACACAGGAGCCGTCCTCGTGTCACTGAGTGACGGCCAGTCCAATCCGGCTGTCCCCGACACTCACCCAAGCCTCCCGCTTGGAGACCCGTTCCGCGCGGCTCTGCCACGCGCGAAGCCCGCCGGACGCTGGGAATCTTTTGCGAGCTTCGATCGGTCAGGCGGTTATGCTAACGGTGGCGTTGGAGCCGTTCAAGCGACCATTCGAGAATTGCCGTCGAGCGAACTTCGCGGCAGGATCATCGGTTCTCGAGCAGCATCCGGGTGGCGACAAGTTCACGGGTGAGGCCATCCACAAGGTGGGCGGCGCCGGTTGGTCGCCGGCCATTGGGAAGGACCTGCCACGTGTACGTCTCCACTTCCAGGTGCGGCGCATAATCCAATTCCGCGACGGTGGCCAGCGCCTGTTTCAAATCAGTGCGTGTCGTGCCCAACGGTCCCAGTGAATCCGCGTCCACGGGCACATGAAAATGGACTCGCCACTGCTCCGCGTCGCGGAACTCAGGCGGCGGATGATGCGCGAGCGATTCACTGAGGTCCACTTGTCGAACCACGTCGCCGTTCGGCCGCCGCGCGAATGTTTGATGCAGGTACCGTTCCTCGACGTACCGCGCGAGTGCTTCCCGCCCCTCGCGATTCGTCGCCGGTGCTTCCAGCTGCAGCGCACAGGTGATGTGCACCTTGTTGATTCGCACACCCGCCGCATCGAGCGCACGAATCGAACCCGGCACGTCTTCGAACTCGACCGCCTGGTGGCACACGTCGTAGCACACCCCCAGATGCCGTCGTGCAATGTCGAGCAAATGCGCGTTCCCAGCACCCGTCTCCGCTCCGGCCGCCTGCCACAACTGCTCGAAGAAGACGATTGCCTCCGAAGTCGTCTCCACCACGCAGCACGGTTCCGGTTCGATCGCCAACCGAATCAGCCGGCCGCTGTCCAGGTGCAGCCGGTGCAAGCGGCGGGCAAACTCCAGCAGATTGGACACGCACCGTGATCCAAAGTCCGCTGCGTGGTCGAACAATTTGAATCCCAGCGGCACGGTCGAAATGCTTCCTTCGGCCCCTTCCGGCAGCAGTTCTGCGAGCATTCGGGCGCAGGCGTGCGTGTACTCCAGTCGCTCGGACGTCGTCCAGTCGGGGACGTACACATTCTCCTTCACGCGCCGTGAATGAAAGTTGCCGAACGGAAAGGCGTTCAGCGTGTGGCAGCTCAGGCCGCGTTTTGCCAGACCATCGGCAAACGCTCGCCGCGCCCGGCTGCTCGACTGCAGTTCGTGAATCACCGGCGAAGCCAGCCACAGCCCCGCCGCCAGCGTGCCGAAGTTGGATTTGACGGGGACCGTGTACTCGTTCAGTCCGCGCTCAACCTCCGCGACAGATTGTCCCGGGTGAACGTTCGTGCAGTAACTCAATGGCAGCGACGACAGCGACACGGCGGGAAACTCCGGGGTGGGATTAGCCGCGCCGAATTCGGTTCGGCGTCCGCAGTCTCGTCAGTCGGCGGGTGATTTGGCAAGTGACGACGCGGTCGAACTGGGTTTGAGTCGGAAGACGGACAGCGTCCCATCCCCGTTCACGACAATCACGTGCCGACCATCCGGAGCGAACCGCACCTGTCGCACGATGCCGCCGCTGGGGCCGACGTCCAGTTTCAAATCGGGATCGGCCACGCGTGGCGATCGGAAGGGCACGTTCCAGACATGCACCTGACCGGCCGCGTTGCCCGTGGCCAGTCGGTCTCCAAGCGGACTGAACGCCAGAGTCCGCACGCGTCCGCCGGGCACACGCAGTTGGTGCTTGCTCGCCCCCGAAGCCGTATCCCACACGGTGACGTAATTCTCCTGGGCGGCGCCGGCGAAGTGGTCGTCGCCGCCGGTCGCCAGCAGTTTGCCTTCCGGATGGAACGCCAGTGCGCGCACCGGACCGCGAATCGACTCCGACTCGAGAGCATGTTGCACGCTGCCCGTCAGCGGATTCCAAATCAGCACCGACTTGTCCGCCCCCGTCCCCGTGGATGCGATTTGCTTGCCGTTCGGGCTGAAGGCCAGCGATTCCACCGCCCCTCCGTGTTTGAAAAACGCTCCGCGTGCGGCGAGCGAAGCGACTTCCCAGACGAGTACCGACGCCTGTCCAGTCCCCGCAGCCAAAGATTTTCCGTCGGGACTGAACGCGAGGCACCGCAGGTTCTGCACCGCGCCGCGTCCCGACGCACCGGCCAACGCCAGATCGTTCGCGGTTTCCACGTCCCACAATTTGAGCATCGCCGTGGGCACGGTGGTGGCACCGGCGGCTTGCGCGCCAGTGTTCGGCGATACCTTTGCGTTGTCATCTGCACCCGCCCGTTTCTTCGCCTTGCGACTGCGCAGGTCTGAATCGAAAACCGTCAGTGCCGCCCAATCGCCGATCGCGGCCAGCATCCGGCCGTCGGGGCTGAATCGCAGCGCCGTCACGCCGCGCACGCCATCGTGCAGTGTCTTTGTGTCCACCGTCTTCCAGTTTTGTCCCGCCGTTCGTTCCGTCAGTTCAAGCAACCGCAACGTGGAATCGTCGCAGGCCAGCGCGAGCCATCGGGCATCCGGACTGATGTCGCACAAGAGCACGCCCGGCAGCGACGTTCTCGTGCGACGTGGCTCGGCACCGCTCGCGGGAGACCACAACCGCACCGCGTGGTCTCCGCCGCCGGTCGCGAACACCTGGCCATCGGCAGAGAAATCCGCAGCCAACACGCCGCCGGGATGGCCCGCGGTCCGCCGCTCCACTCCGGATGGAAGCGTCAGGAACTCCAGGCGACCGGCGGCTCCGACAGGCGACGCCGGATCATCCCATTCGGCGACCGACTGCAGACTCGGGCTGATCTGCATCAGTTCTCCGACCGATCGTGGTCGTCCGCGCTCGCGCCCGGCGGAGACATCCCACAACTTCAATTCGCCGCGGCCGTGGGTGGCGAGCACTTCGCCGTTCGCGCTGAATCGCAGTGGCCGGCCCGTGCCGCGCAGCACGCCGGACACCGCGCCGCTGTCGAGGTCCCACAGAGTCAGCGTGTCGTTCTCGGTTTCCGCCGCCAGTGTCGTGCCGCCCGGACGGAACAGCGGCCAGTGCGCTCGCAGAAACGTTCGCTCCAGCGCTCCGGTGGTCACGCGCCACACGCGCACGCTTTGATCCAGTCGGCTGTACGACGCAAATCGCTGACCGTCCGGGCTGAACACCAGCGTCTTGATCGTCCGCGTGGGGTTCTCGTCGGTGAACGTCAGTAGCCGTTCGCCCGTGTCGAGGTCCCACAACAGGAGCGGCCCGGAGCGCGAATGCGTCACGACCGTCTTGCCCCCGGGACTGAACGCGACCGGCCACGCGCTGTCCGGCAACGTCCGACGCATCATGTCTCCCCCCTTGACGAAGGGGCGGCCGGGAGGGGTCGATGACGAACCTGCACTTCCCTCAACTCGCCACATCAGCACGCCGTTGTTCTCGCCAGCCACCGCCACGAACGCCGCGTCGGGACTGAACAAGACCTGCAACCCGCGGTCTCCGGCATCGAGTACCCGCAGCAGTTCGCCCGTCGACGCGTTCCATAACCGAACCGCCTGGTCGTCTCCTGCCGACGCCAGCCATTCGCCTTGCCGACCGAACGCGAGCGACCGCACCGGCCCCCAATGTTTGAACCGGCTGTGCCCGAGAATGGCCACGAGGCCCGCGGGACCCTTGTCGCCGCGACCGATCGTGGCCGCCTTCAGCTCGGCCGCGTCGATACCTTCGCGGCGAAAACGATCCAGTGGCGATGGCATGGCGGCGAGGCATTGGCTCGCTGTCAGAGCGTCCTCCGTTCCCGCGTGACGTCGGCGGAAATCGACAAGCGATTCCCGCAGCGTCACGGCCGCGTTGTCCCAGGGGTCCGTGTTCGCGACCTCCGCCGATTTCATCTTCAGGTCCGCCAGTTCCAGTCGCCGCTTTGACTGCGGGTTGGGAACCCACTCCGGCGTGAAGACGACTCGGTCGCCGCGTTGCAACTGAAACGACTTCTCGATCGGATCATAGCCGGGCCGCGTGAGTCGTATTTTTCGCGAGCCTTGCGACCCGACGAACACGATGTCGCCGCGCGCCGGGAACGGGACCGGCTGGCCATCGAGTTCCAGTCGGCCGTCAGTTCGTTCTTCGTCCCGCCATTCGACGATGAGCCGGGTCTGCCCCAACCAGTTCCACGCGAGCAGCCCGAGCGCGGCCGCGACGGCAACGCTCAGAGCAAGACCGATCCCGGCCCGCCATTGCCTGTCGCGCCAGGCTGATCGCGCCAGCAGCCGCAGCCGCCGCGAAGCCGACTTCGGCCGCGTGACGATAGGGCATTGGCTTCCGGTCGTCGGCGCAGTGGCCGCGCCCGGGAGTTCGTCTCCGCGTTGCGGCTTTGCGGAATGCTGTTCGACGATCCGCCGCGCGAGCGATGGCGTTTCGCCGAGTTCCGCTTCGGTCGCGAGGTGTTGGAGGAAGACTTCAATGCCGAGTTCGGTTGGCGACTTGTCGTCGGCTCGGCCGGGAGTGATTTTCGTGGGCTGATTCGCCACGTCGGCCGACGCTGCGGCGGCTTCGGTCAGCGTCGCGGGCTGACGCGATCCGCGTCCGGTTTCGACTTCGCGAGTCGCGGCCATCGATTCCGGTGGCACTGGCGGTTTGTCCGCCGGTGTGTTGTCGGGGTCCCACGCGGGCAGCATGCCAGCCGCGGCACGTGCCGCTCCGACACCCATCGTGCTCGACAACGAAAATGCCGCCAGCAGCGCGGACACTTCCTTCGGCGACTGGAATCGTTGCCCCGGATCGCGAGCCAGCATCTTCGCGATCACGTCGTCAAGCTCCTGCGGGATTTCGGGACGCAGGCTGCGGGCGCGGGGAGCGTCTTTCATCGCTCGGGCCATGAGCTTCTCCATCACGTTGTGGCCCGCGTACGGCAACCGACCGGTCAGCATGCGGAACAATGTGCAGCCCAGGCTGAAGATGTCGCTGCGAATGTCCGCCGATCGCGTGTTGGCGGCCTGCTCGGGAGCGATGTAATCCGGAGTGCCGACCACCACACCCGTCTGCGTCAGCCCGGCGGCCGAATCGTCGCCAGTCTCGCTCACGAAACGCGACAGCCCCATGTCGAGAATCTTGACGTGCGGCAACGCGGACCCGTCCTCCTTCGAGATCAGCAGGTTGGTCGGCTTGATGTCGCGGTGAACCATCCCGCACTCGTGCGCGTGCTGCAGACCGAGCGCGGCTTGCCGAGTGACTTCGCACGACCAACCGATTGGCAGCACCGGGTTGCGACGAAGCACGCGGCCGAGGTCCTGGCCGGGGACGTACTCCATCACGAGAAAATGGGCCTCCTTCACGCAGTCGGCATCGTATGCGGCGACGATGTGCGGGTGATCGAGTTTCGCAGCGACTTCCATTTCCTGATGGAAGCGGGCCACCGCCGTTTGATTCTTCATCGAGTCCGGCGACAGGATTTTCACGGCCACGATCCGTCCCATCGTGACGTGCTGCGCCTTGAACACGGCCCCCATGCCGCCGCTGCCAAGCTGTTCGAGCAGTTTGTACTTACCCAGAAAAAAGGCCTGCCGTCCCAACAGAAGCATGTCCGCCTGCCAACGGGTCAGCAGATCCCGCTCGACCAGCTTGCGGGCGACGACTTCCGGTGTAATCGCGTTCGCGCCGCGATGCGACTCGCCGGACTTTCCCGCTCCCGGCGCGAGCCAACTTCGCTTCGCTTCAACCCGCACGGCCGCCAATTGCCCCGGCGGCAGCAGATTGCTTTTCTGCAGCACTTCGAAGAATTGTTCGACCGTGACGACCGGCATCGACGCAACCTGTCGGAAGGTGGGGCGGACGGGTGAGGCAACGTCGATTGTCCCGCGTGTGAACGAATTGGCAAGCGAGGCCCGCATGCGTATCTCCCCCTCACCCCCGACCCCTCTCCCCCTGCGAAGGCGAGGGGAGTCGTCGCGCGAGCTCAACGTTCTGCCGCAAATGCTCGACGTTCAAACTCCCCACCACCATGCAGCTCACACCCGGGTTGCCGAGCACGAAGGGAATCGCCTCGGCGGCGGCGAGGTGTCCCGAGCCGAGGCCTTTCTTCACAACCACCCCCACGCCGCGCGATGCGGCGGCCGCGATGACCGGTTCGTGAGACCGATTGTGCAGGTGATACTCCACCATCAGCACGTCCGCCCAGTCGAGAGCCGCCGTGGCCCCGGCGACAGTCTTGCCCGACAAGCCGACCGCCCGGACCAGCCCGGCCTGCTTCGTGTCCTGCAGCGTGGCGACCGCGTCGGTCTCGTTCAGAATCCGCAGGTCATCGCCGTCCGAGTGGATGAACACCACGTCGAGCACTTCCGTGTGGAGCCGTTTCAAACTCCGTTCGAGGCTGGCTCGGATGCCGTCTCGCGAAAAATCAAAACTCGACCGGCCGTTCTCGAACGTCTCGCCGACCTTCGTGGACAGCGTGAACTCCCGCCGCCGTTTTCCGATCGCGTGCCCGATCCGTTCCTCGCTCACTCCGTATGCCGGAGCCGTGTCGATGTAGTTGATCCCCAGGTCGAGCACCCCGTTCAGCAACCGCCCGACATCCGCTTCGTCCGGCAAGTCGTATTCACTCGGATATTTGATCCCCTCGTTCCGGCCAATCTTGAACGCACCGTAGCCGAGCGGGGAGACGGTCAGGCCAGCGCGGCCCAGCGGGCGGAGTGATGGATGGTGGACGGTGGACGGTGGACGGTGAAGCGACATGGTGGTGACGAACTCAATCACTGAGCGCAAAGATCACGCCGCCCGCGCCGGCGCGGAAGAGGCATCGGAATTCAGCGACCAGTTGGCTTCAACCTCCCACGGCGGCGCCGCGACGGCCGGACGCGGCCAGTGTTGCCACGCGATGGGATCGAAATCGGTCGGGGTGCGGTGATCGACCGTAACGTGGACATTTTTGTTTGTCCGCGCGTCGGGCAGGAATGCCCGACCTATGATTTCGCTCGCCAGCAGCGGTGCCAGCGCAAGCTTTGTCGGCCAGGCAGTGATCGTGTTCCCTTCGCGGAGGATTTGGATCGAATCGGGACGGGCACCGGACGGCGTGCGGCCTTCGGCGCGGTCCACGCGGTAGGTTCCGAATTCGACGCGGCGAAGATCGAGCGACGGGAGCACAACCGCGAGTTCGGATCTGGCGTGCGCGACGAGGCGACTTCGATCCCACGCCACGCCGTCTTCGGCAAGCTGTCCGCCCACCTGCCAGATCGTGCGGCCCGCGGCATCGGTGTCCGACGTGATCGTGACCCGCGTCGTCGTTCCGTCCACGCAGTGCCCGCAAAACTGAGGCAGCTCGCCACGCAGCAAGACCATGTGCAGCGGCCTGCGTTGCATGACGTGCGTCGCCAGTCCGACTTGTGCCCGCAGCTCTGAGTTGCCAGCCCCCGCCGTGAAGATCACGCACCGCGGTCGAATCTCCAACGAGCCGGAGTTGCTGTCGATGAGTCTCTCCTCGCCCCCGAAGGGGGAGAGGGGCCGGGGGTGAGGGGCGAGCAATCCATCGCATGGTTCGCGCACTCGCACTGCCCGCACTTCACCAGCCGACCGGGTGTCGAACTCAACCTCATCCAACGTCGCCTGCACAATCCAGTCGCGGTGCCGCGCCGCCAGTTCGGCCACGAAGCTCGCGGGCGAAATCACTTGTTCATCCAGCCGGGCGACACTGCCGGGACAGCCGTCGAGGATCGGCGGGCGTTCGGTGTCGTCGAGTGATCGCGGAGCCACACGGAGGCCGATGCTGGCACCAATCATCCCCAGCCGCGAACCGATCGAATCCGTGCGCCACAGGTAGCAGAACGGCGAACGCACGCGGGTCCGGCTCAGATCGGGAGCCGCATCGCCCGCCAAACACGATCGCCAGACGTTCGGCATCTCGCGGATTTGTTGAGCAGCAGGCGTGAACAACCCGGCCAGCGTGTATTTCAAACCGCCATGGATGATCCCCTGCGAGGCGACGGTCTGCCCGTGACCGAGCGCGTGTGCTTCGATCAACAGCGCGGAGTTGCCTCGCCGCGTGAGTTCGTCCAGCACCCACAGCCCAGCGGCTCCGCCGCCGAAGATCACGGCATCCAGTTGCATCAAATCCATTCGTTCCCGCACTCCCTCGCTGGCGCTTCGGGTTAGTTTCGTTGGCGGCGGATGCTATGCTAAATCGCGAACGTGACTCAAGGTGACTCTCGATGCCTCCGCCGCTGGAACTGCCGACGATTCAAAACTGGAGTTGCCACAACTGCGGCGGCTGTTGTCGGCAGCATGCGGTACAGATCACCGAGGTGGAGCGGCAGCGGATCGTCGAGCAGGGGTGGGACGAAACCAACGGCGTGCCGCGAGGGCAGCCGCTGTTTGTCTGGGCCAGCGGGCCGCCGTGGGCCAAGCGGTACCGGCTGGCGCATCAGCCCGACGGGGCTTGCGTGTTCCTCGACGAGCGCGGTCTGTGCCGGATTCACGCGCGGTTTGGCGAACCGGCGAAGCCGCTGGCGTGCCGCATCTACCCGTACGCGTTCCACCCGGCGGGCAAACGGCTGGCGCTAAGCCTGCGGTTCAGTTGCCCGTCGGTCGCCGAGAACAAAGGTCGGCCAGTGACCGAACAGCGGGCGGACCTGAAGGAACTCGTGCGGCTGGTCGTGCCTGAAGGAGTCGAGCGCGTCCCGCCGCCGGAGATTTCGCCCGGCCAGCGGCTCGACTGGCCGGACTTCCTGCGCTGCGTCGATGTGCTCGATCAGTCGCTTGCGGCGAAACCGAACGACGGCAGTTCCATCTCGCTTCGCGTGTTGCGGACGCTGTTCTGGGTCAATCTGCTTGGCCAGGCGACATTTGATCTTGTGCGCGGTGACCGGTTGGACGACCTGCTCGATCTGCTCACGCAAGCCGCCGAAACGGACGTGCCGGCGCGGCTGGAGGATTTCGCCGAACCCAGCCGCACGGGACGGATGCAGTTTCGGTTGCTGGCCGCACAGTATTCGCGAAGCGACACGGTCGTCGGAGCGCGATCGGGCTGGCGCGGCCGCTGGAGGTTGTTCACGGCCGCGCTGCGGTTCACTCGCGGAACCGGACTGATTCCCACGGTGGACGACAAGTTCAAGGAGGTGCCGTTTGATTCGTTGGAGCCCTCGTTCGGTCCGCTTCCGCCGCAGGCCGTGGAAATGTTCACGAGGTACTTCCGTGTCAAAGTTCAGGGGCTGCACTTTTGCGGTCGAGCTTACTACGATGTGCCGTTCGTCGAGGGATTCTGGTCGCTGGCGCTCGTGTTGCCGGTGTCGCTCTGGCTGGCGCGTTGGTTTGCCGCGAGCGACGGTCGAATTTCGCTGACGTATGGCGACGTGCTTCGCGGCCTGACTACAGCCGATCATCATCACGGCTACTCGCCTCTGTTTGGTCAGCGCGGCTTCCGCGGCCGAGTGCGATTGCTGGCCAAGCTGGATGACATTTCAAAGCTGATCGCATGGTACGGGCGGTAGTGTAGGTCAGGCCCTCGTGCCTGACACCCCGTGAAACATGAGTCAGTCTAGAAAGGCTGACCTACGGTGCACCCTGCTCGGGCGTGCGCGGTCGCCGAGCAGTTCGCGGGTGATGTGGATGATTTCCTGCGTGTGGCCGCGGAAATGCGGGATCGAGTGGAAGATGGCTCCGAGCGCGGTGACGTCGAAGCCCTGGATGCGTCGCGGCGCGAGAAGTTCATCGGCGGCGGCGCGGCGCATTGCGGCTTGGGCTTCGCGGACCGTGTCGCTCAGGCGCGGGAGCAGTTCCGCTTTCGGAACAGGACCGCGCTCGGCGAACTCTTGCGGGCGATTGCGAGTATCGGGGACTCCGCCCACGCCTGCGACGGTCCATTGCCGCAGGTTGCCGCACAGGTGCAGCAGCAGGTTGCCGATGCTGTTCATGTCGTCTCGCGATCGCCACCACACCTGATCGTCGGTGAGCTGGTTGACGCAGTGCATGATCTTGAGGACGGCCTCGTCGAGTTCGTGCGCGGCTTCGCGGGCCACTGCGGCGGCGAGTTGATTAGAGTCGAGGGACATCGCAAAGTCGTGCAGTTGAGCGGCAAATGCGGAACGAATTGGTGCGGCTCGCTGCGGTCGACGCACCCTACTTTTTGAAGGTGGCGAAGTACGCGATCGGGATCACGACGGCGGGGATCGCGAGGTCAATGAGCAGATTGCGCCGATTGGGACCAATGACGAACTGGTCAAGCATGAACGGCAAGATGACGCTCCAGCACATGACGATGATACCGATCTGCCGCCGCTGCTTCTTTTCGTCTTCCGTCAATGGGCCGCTGCGTTTCTTCGGCTTCGGGACGTCGATTTTCGGCTCGGACGTTTTCGCCTTTTCGCCCGCAGCCTTTTTCTTGTCCTTGCCGGTTGCTTTGGATTCCTCGACGACCTCCTTGCGGACTCCCGGCGCGTAATATTTCGCGATCCCCTGGTTGATCTGGAACGGCGTCGCTATCACGGCGCGGACCGGCGTCTCGAAGCGCAGCCGCAGTTCGTCCACCAGTTCGTGGGTGGGAAGATCGGCGCAGGCGACCAGGAGCTGGTTCTGGTCGATGAACAGCGGGAGAATCGAGTTTTGCTTGACCACGTTTTTCGGGACGCGGTCGAGCACGCTGTCGTCGGGGAGGAGATCGGCGAGGTCGATGTACGGAAGGCCGAGTTCGACGGCGAGCGCTTGCGCGGCGAGGTCGGGTTCGACGAGCTTCATCTGGATGAGCGAATCCCTTAACGACAGGCCCAGGTTCTCGGCGTGCGATTGGGCTTCGTCCATCTGTTCGGACGTCACGACACCCTGCTCGACGAGCGCGACTTCCATGCGCTTGCCGCCGAACGCGCTCGGTTCCTCCTCGAATTCCCGGCCCTGACTCTTGTCATAATCGAGCTTGCGCTCGGAATCGGTCAGGCAGAGCATGGCCTTGGCCATTTCGTTGAGCAGTTCCTGCGAACGAACGGAGTGCTGACCGCTGGCGTATTTCCGGACGTGTGCGTTGAGCTTTTTGTAGTTCGCCCGGATCTTGTTGACGTCGTCTTCGAACTGCACGAGCCGCAGCAGTGAGTAAAAATCGGGCGGACGGGGTCCGTCAGGGATGCCCAGCCACTCCTTGTAAACGTCCAAAGCCGCAGCGGCCACGATGAGATCTCCCGGGTTGCGATTGCGGTCAGATTGAAACGCAGTGCCAGCGGCGGCCGCAGTTGGGTTTCGGCTCAGCGCGGCCCGCGGCTATTCGACAACGTACTCCCGAGCCAGCGACTCGTAGGCATCGACGCTGGCGTCGTTCAGGCCGCCATCACGAACGATTTCGATTTCGGCTTCGCGCTGGCCGGTGAGTTCCCGGGCCTTGGCCACAATGCGTCCGTTGGAATCGTAACGGTAGGTGACTTCCACGGGGGACCCCACGGGAAGATTCGGCGGCAGACCCTGCACGTAAAAATCACCGATGACCGCGCAGGACGACACATCCGGAACCTCGCCCTGCAAAATGCGGACGCGAACTCGCTGCTGGTTCGGAACGTTGGTTCGAAACGTCTGCGTGATGGTATGCGGGATGGGTGTGTTGCGCTGGATCATGATATGGTTGCTCTTTTTCGCGCGATCGACCGTGTCGGTGACTTCGACACCCAGCGAGTGCGAGTTCACATCGGACGACGTGACGGAGCGGAGCCGCTTGATGACGGTTTGAGCCAGCTTCGACTCCCATCCTGTTTCGCGCGATTCGAGGATCGCTGCGTGAATGGCCGCACCCTCCGCCACCGCAGTTTCGGGGGTGAGTTCGCGAGACGGCAGTCGTCCGCAGACTTCCTTGAGCATGTCGTAGACGGCCGGCATCAACGTCGAACCGCCTACCAGCACGATTTCGTCGAGCGAACCCATTTCGACCCCGGCCTGTTGCATCACGAGTTCCGAGGTGTCTTTCGTGCGCTGCAGGAGGTCGCCGGTCATGCGTTCGAAATCCTTGCGAGTCAGCGACACGGTTAGGCTCTTGCCGGCATAATACAGCGTGATTGGCACCGAGGTCTTGGTACTGAGTTGCCGCTTTGCCGTTTCGCATTCTTGGGTAAATGTCTGTCGGGTTTCCGCGTCATCGAGCGGGTCGGAACCGTGTTTTCGCTTGAACTGTTCCGCGACGTGTTCGACGATGCGCTGGCTCCAGTCGAGACCGCCAAGCATCACGTCGCCGTCTGTCGCCAGCACGCGGAAGTGCGTGGGCGAATACCTCACAACGGTGACGTCGAACGTGCCGCCGCCCAGATCGTACACCATGATGGTCTTTTCGCCCTTCACAAGGTCGGGCCGGCCGAGTTCCCCTTTGACCAAGGCATAGGTCAGTGTGGCGGCGGTCGGTTCGTTGATAATGTCGATCACGTTCAGACCGGCAATGCGGCCGGCGTCCTGCGTGGCTTTGCGCCGCATATCGTTGAAATAATACGGCACCGTGATGACCGCGTTGGTAATCGGGCCGATCGTCTTTTCGGCGTCCTGCTTGAGCTTCTTCAGAATCAGAGCGGAGATGAATTCGGGCGTCAGCTTTTTCCCCTGGTACTCCTTGTGCCAGTCCTTGTTTCCCATCTGCCGCTTGATCGCTTCAATGATGTTGTCGGGCTTCTCGATGGAGATGCGTTCGGACGTGGGACCGACCAGCACGTGTCCCTGCTCGCCGAGCAGCACCACGGACGGCGTGATGACTTTTCCCTCCGCATTCGGGATCGCCGTCGGATTGCCGTCGGCGTCGATGTGGGCGACTGTGGAGTAGGTGGTTCCGAGGTCAATGCCGACCGTGTTGCCTTCCAGGAGCTTCATGGCTGTGCCTTCCGCGATGCAGTGCTCAAGTTGCCGTGTTGATGTCGCTCTCTCAATGAGACTGCCGCAGGTGAGGTCCGCGTCTGAGAGAGGGTGCCATGTATTCTGACGGGGGCGGGGAGGGGAATCAAGCGACGAGCGGCCAACATCGCCAAACCCGTCCGACCTTCCCGACCGGTTCCGACCGGTTTGCCGAGGCGGGTGAGCGCGATTGCCGCGACTTGTGACCCATCTTCGCCGACCGTTACAATGCGCAGGGGCATTCGTACCCCGTCTTTCCGTTGGATGCCGAGATTCCCTGGAGGTGATGGCAATATGCTGGTTCGGCGGCCTTTGTTTCCCCATGTGATCGAAATGAACCATCAGGCTCGCCGAAGGCTGGGGTGCTGCGTGTATCTCGTCTACGACGGCGACGACTGGATGCTGATCGACGTCGGGTACGAAGACACCGTGGCCGAGATCATCGAACTGATCCGGCAGATGGACTTTCAGTTGTCCCACTGCCGTTACCTTGTGGCCACGCACGCGGATGCCGATCACGTGCAGGGATTGCCCAAGGCAAAGGAGCTGTTGCCGGACGCGGCGGCGGTCGGGCATCCGCTGGCGGCCAAGTCGCTCGCGGAAGGGGACCGCATCCTGACCTACGCGGAAATTCCGGCGCAGGGAATCTCGATCCACATGCCCCGGTTCAAGCTCGATAAGACGATCGATGAGGGAGACGTGTTGCGGCTGGGTGGCCTGCAACTCGAGGTCTGGAACACACCGGGACATACCGTCAGCCAGCTTGCCTTTCGCCTCGGGAACCTGCTCTTCTCCGGCGACAACATCTTCCGCGACGGCTGTGTCGGCAACATCGACGCCCACCACGGATCGGACATCGAGGCCTTCATCGAATCGCTGACGCGCATCCGCGACAGCGACGTCGAATGGCTGCTCCCTAGTCACGGCCCGGCGTTCCGCAAGGACAGCAAGCTGCTGCAAACCACGATCGACCGCCTCGACCGCTACCTGCACATGGCCGACTTCGGCACATGCGCCATCGACTGGCCGCTACTCGATGAGTGGGAAGCCGAGCTCGCGCAGGGCGTGGACCCGGTGGCGAGTCGTGGATCGTAGGTCGTGGATCGTTGATCGTGGGTTGAGGATGGAGGATGGGGGATCGAGGATGGAGGACGGTGACACGCACGCGACTGACGATTTGCCGCCGCCGCTTCCCCGTTCGCCCGCCGACACGATCCACGATTCACGATCCACGATCCACTTCCCGTCCACCGTCCACCATGCACCTTCCACCCTCCTCATCCGCCACTGGTTCCTCATCACCCTCGGCCTGCTAATCGTCGGCGGCTGGGGCTTGGGTCTCAGCCGGCATGGCGAAACGGTGCAGGCGTCGCTGTGGTTGCTGAACCCCCGTTGGATCACGGCCGGCGTGCTGTTCCTGATGGCATTCAGCCTGAACACGCACACGCTGCGGCAGGCGTTCCTGTCACCCGCTCCGGTGATTTTGGGCTTCGCACTCAACTACGGCTTCGTGCCGCTGATGGCCTGGTGGCTGATGTCGGTCCAAACTCACGACGACTTCCGGCTGGGCCTGATGATCGCGGCGAGCGTCCCGTGCACCACGGCCGCGGCGTCGGTGATGACTCGCAAGGCAAAGGGGAATGACGCGGTCTCGCTCCTGATCACCGTGTCCACGAACGGTCTGTGCTTTGTGCTCACGCCCCTCTGGTTGCGGGCCACGACATCGCAGCAGGTGGACCTCGACGTCGTCCGACTGATGCTCGACCTCGTCGTGGCCGTGCTGCTCCCGACTATTCTCGGCCAGATCCTCCGCCAGCCCGCCGCCGTCGCCGATTTTGCGACACGACACAAAACGCCGATCGGTGTCGCCGCGCAGGTTCTCATCGAATCCATCGTCTTCGTCGCGTCGGTCAATGCCGGCGTGAAATGGGTCCAGGTCGGAAGCGGCACGGAATCGCCCATCACTCTGGCCGCGGTCGGGATCGCGTGGGGAACCTGCCTCGTCATCCACCTGTCCTCGCTGGCGATCGGTTACTTCGGCGCGCGGTCGCTCAGATTCGAACCGGCCAATCAAACTCCCGTCGCCTTCGCCGCCAGCCAGAAAACACTCCCGATCGGCCTCTACATTTCGAGCGACCCGAAACTGTTCGGCCTCTCGCACCCGTTCGCCGTCTTCCCCATGCTGATGTATCACGCCTCGCAGTTGTTCCTCGACACCTGGCTCGCGACGCGAATGGCGGGACGAGTTGAGAGTCGAGAGTCGAAGGTCGAGAGCGAACAGGACCGACCCGGCTGAGCCTTGCAAGTTTCCTCTGCGAAAGGCAACCTGCCTCGGAAGGGCGAGGTTCAATCCGAGCCGAGTCTTGGGACAAGGAGACGCAACCATGCCGCATGTTCGTTCGATTCTCGTTTTGACTCTTGGTCTGATCCTCGTCGGCGCGAACCGCGATGTCGGCGCGCAGGCTCAACAGAAAAAAGGGGCCGCTGCCGACAAGCCGTCGCCCGACATGGCCGACATCAAATACGGACCGCACGAGCGTAACGTGCTCGATCTGTGGAAGGCCAAATCCGATTCGCCGACGCCGCTGCTCGTCTTCATCCACGGCGGCGGATTCCGTGCGGGGGACAAGTCGCAACTCGCGGCGGCCCTGCTCACGCGCTGTTTGGAATCAAAAATCTCGGTGGCTTCGATCAACTACCGCCTCTCGCAGCACGCCACGTTCCCGGCTCCGATGCTCGACAGCGCGCGAGCCGTCCAATTCATCCGCTCCAAAGCGAAGGAGTGGAATCTGGACAAGACCCGCATCGCGGCCAGCGGTGGTTCGGCCGGCGCGGGCATTTCGCTGTGGCTCGGTTTCCACGAGGATCTGGCCGATCCGAAGAACGCCGATCCCGTGCTGCGCGAATCCACGCGCCTCACCTGCATGGGCGTGATGGGGGCTCAGTCGTCGTACGACCCACGCTTCTTCCAAAAAATCATCGGTGGCAAAGCCGACGAGCACCCCGCGCTCATGCCGTTCTACGGCCTGAAGGAAGACGAACTCGATTCGCCCAAGGCCCACAAGCTCTACGAAGAGGCCTCAGCGATCAACTACGTCACGAAGGATGATCCGCCGGTGTTCATGTTCTACAACGAGCCGAAAGGCCCGTTGCCCGAAGATGCCCGTCCGGGTCAGGGCATCCACCACCCGAACTTCGGCACTGCGCTCCAGGAGAAGCTCGACCCACACGGCATCGAGTGCGTACTCCGCCACGTCGACGACCACCGCGGTGGCCGTCGCGACATGAACAGCGAGATGGTCGAGTTCTTCCTGAAGCACTTCCGCGGCGAAAAGCCTGCCGCGACGAAATAACCTCCCGGTACGCGCGACGTTCTCCCTCTCCCCACCGGGGGAAAGGGCTGGGGTGAGGGGGCCGCGTGCGAACAAGACGTAGCACCACAGTCAGCGTTTCGCTGTCTTCGCCTTCGTTGCCGCACGCGGCTGGATCGGGAAATCGGGATTGTCAGTGCGGGCGGTTTTCAGGTACGCCTCAATCTTCGCGACGACATCCGGGTGCTTCGCGGCGATGTTGGTTTGCTCGCCGATGTCGGTCGCGATGTCAAACAGCTCCAGCGGGCTGTCGAGTCCCGCGCGGACCGCCTTCCAGTTTCCCATCCGAACTGCCTGCGTGAAGCCGCGCTCGTGGAATTCCCAGTACAGAAACTCGTGCTCGCCTTTTGACGGCACTTCGCGGTCGCCGGCCGCCAGAAGCGCCGGCAACATCGACCGGCCGTCGAGTCCCGGTGGAGGCTGACTGCCGACGAGATCGGCCGCCGTCGGCAAGAAGTCCCACATCGTCCAGACGTGATGACTGACTTGGCCCGCTGCCACCTTCCCCGGCCAGCGCACGATCATCGGCACGCGGATGCCTCCTTCGTACAGGTCCCGCTTCCAGCCGCGCAGCGGACCCGAACTGCCGAAGAACGCCACTTTGGAACCGCCCTCCTGCTGAGCCCCGTTGTCGCTGGAGAACAAGACGATCGTGTTGTCGTCCAGCCCGCGTTCGGTCAGCTTCTGCAACACGCGGCCGACGTCGCGGTCCATGCGTGTGACCATCGCCGCACGCCCCTTTTCGGGTTGCGGCCAGTCCTCGTTCGAGTACGGTTCGTCGCTCGGAATCTCGTGGCCGTCGCCCGTGGCCCGGAACAGTTCGTTGTTCACATGCGGCAACGTGACCGCGAGGTACAGGAACAACGGCTTGTCGCGCGACGACTGATCGAGGAACGCGAGCGCTCGGTCGAGGATCAGGTCTGGCGAGTAAACTTCCTTCCGCGTGGCGACGTTGTTTTCCTGGATGTTGCCGGGGATCGGAAACTTCGTCTCGTTGTGCCACAGGTAGTCGGGGAAATAGCCGTGCGCGTGGTGCTGGTTCAGATAGCCGAACCATTCGTCGAACCCCTGCCGATTCGGCACGCCCGTCGTGTCCGGTTCGCCGAGCCCCCACTTTCCGAAAATGCCCGTGCGGTAACCGGCCTGCTTGAGCACTTCGGCCACGGTGACGTCGTCGGGTTGCAGCGGGACCAGTTTGTTCCCGCGAATCCGCGCGTGCCCCATGTGCAATCCCGTCATGAGCGCGCACCGCGACGGAGCACACACCGTGCTCCCGGCATAGAAATCGGTGAACCGCGTCCCCTGCGCAGCCAGCTTGTCGATGACCGGCGTTTTGATCCGCGTCTGGCCGTAGCAACCGAGTTCGCCGTAACCGAGATCGTCCGCCAGAATGAAGACGATGTTCGGCGCGCCCGGTTTCTTCGACGCTGACCCATCCGCCGCCGATCCAGCTCCGATTCCAAACGGGAACGCCAGCAGCAAAGACACGGTGAGTCCGGTGTAGCGCACGGTCATCACCTCCACGAACTGGGATCATCCGGCAGCAATCGCTCGTCGCAAGGTCGCGGGAGGATTCTAGCTTCCCGACCGCTGCCGTCGCCAATCCGTGAGACAGATCGCATAGTTCTCAAATGCACGGTGAGCGATCTTTCACTGTGCCAACACGCACACGCTGTGTCGAACCGGCACGCGGCGATCCGTGGATGCACTGGTCCCGGGGCCTCAAGCCTTCTCTCCGGAAGCCGTGTATAATTCGTCGTAGAAGGTCGGCCAAACAGGATTTCGACCGACTTGGAATGTGTTCTGCTGAGAACTGTGATTGGACACCCACGGAAAGGAGAACTGGCATGCCTGCCACACGAACATCTGGAGTTTCGGTCAACGAGGTACGGCAAGAACTTTGCCGCCACATCGCGCGGAAGATGCGTCGAGGCGCGGTGCGATTTCAGGTCCGGATCGTCAAGCCGAATGAGGAGCCGCACGACGCCTGGCTGTACGTGCATCAAGAGCACGAATGGCGGAAGCAGCCAGACGTGACATTCGCGCCCGACTCGCTCGCCATGCTGGAGGAACAATTGCGACAGATCGCCTCGCACGGTCACACGGACGATTGGACCGCCCGCTGCAGGCAACATTCGGATCAGGTGGATTTCGATATTCAATTTCAACGCGACGTGATCGAACAGCATCCGGCCGCCCACGGCTGTCCGCGTCGGACGGTCGTGATCCGCAGTCGAATTCAACGGGGAACAACTGGGAAAACTGAACTGGCCCAAGTGGGAGGAAGTCATGCAACACTCAGTCAATCTGTTTTCTTACGAGCGGCACGGCGACACGCTCGTCGTCGTCCCCGCGGTCAACCTCAGCGAATTCGATTTCGCGGTGATCGACCGCGAGGTCCATTCGTTGTTGGAATTCCTCGAAGCCTCCCGTGTGTCGAACGTGGTCGTGGACTTCCAACACACGAGCTACTTCGGGTCCACGGCCATCAAAGCGCTGCTGCGGATCGGCGATCAGGTTCGCGAGAAGCACGGCACGATGGTGCTCTGCAATCTGTCGCCTGGCGAGCATCAAATCCTCGACGTGGCGCACCTGGGATCGCACTGGACGATCGCAGGGTCGCGCGAGGAGGCTCTCAAGTCGCTCGAACTCGTGGCCAAACCTTGAACGGCCGGAGTCAGCGTTCTGCCAAGATGGTCACAGACGGGTGATCGTCTCGTGCAAGTTGAGGATCGTCCGCGCGACGCTCGTCCACGCGGCGAGATCGACTTTGTCGATGGCGTCGGGTGGCGGGGCTTCACCAGTCTTCGGGAGTTGCTCCGCGGCGACGGTGTTCGCACGGAATTCGTCGCGGTGCTTGGCAAGTAGTTTCGCGAGAATCGACAATTCTTCGGGCTTGGGAGGTCGCGACACGGCCTGGCGGAACGCCCAGCGCAGGCGGTCGTCGTCGGAAGAGCCGCCGTCCTTGATGATTCTCGCGGCGAACACGCGCGACGCTTCGATGTAGCTGGGGTCGTTGAGCAGGGTCAACGCCTGTTGCGGCGTGTTCGACCGTGGCCGATCGGCGACGCATTCCTCGCGGCTGGGAGCATCGAACGCCAGCAGAGACGGGTGCAAAAACGAGCGCTGCCACCACGTGTACATGCCGCGGCGGTACTGACGCTCCCCCTTGTCGTGCTCCCACGTGCGGCGCGGAAAGTTGAGGTAGTCCCAATAGCCGTCGGGTTGATACGGCCGGTCGCTTTCGCCACCGATGCGTGGCGAGAGCAGCCCGCTGATCGCCAGCGCGTTGTCGCGGATGAACTCGGCGTCGAGGCGGAAGCGTCCCTGAGCCGACAGCAGCCGGTTGAACGGATCGGCCGCGCGGGACTGCTTGCTCAGCACCGACGACTGACGGTACGTGCCGGAGAGCACGATCTGCCGGATCAGTTGCTTCACGTTCCAGCCGGATTCGCGGAACTCGACGGACAGCCAGTCGAGCAACTCCGGATGCGTCGGCCATTCCCCCTGCAGGCCGAGGTCTTCCGGCGATTTCGAGAGCGCCTGGCCGAAGAACACCTTCCACAGCCGGTTCACGAACACGCGCGACGGCAGCGGGTTGTCGGACGACACCATCCAGTCGGCGAGGTCGAGTCGCGTTGCGCGGCGGTCGCCGGTGTTCAGCTTCCCAAGCGAAGCGGGGATCGCCGGCGTGACCGCTTCGCCGGATTCATCGAGCCAGTTGCCGCGCGGAAGCATGCGCACCATGCGGGGCGCTGTGGAAACCGAAATGATGCTCGCGGGCATGCGCTTGACCAGGGCGTCGCGGTCGCCTTGCAGCTTCTGAACTTCATCGCGCTGCGGCTGGAACTTCGCGGACTGGTCGCGGAGGTACGCGACGACGAGGTTTTTCTGCGCGTCATTCCGCTTATCCACGGAGGCGGCGAATGCGTCGCGGACGGACGGAGGCAGAAATCGAGCCGCCGGCTGCGGCACGTTGGTCGCGCTGATCCGCAGCCGGCCAATCCCGTGCTGCGCGAACTTCGATTGAAATTCGAGTCGGATCGTCACCTGCGACCCATCCGCCGGCAGCGGTTTTTCGAGTTCGAAGATCGCTTCGTGCGGCTTGCCGATCTCGTTGAGAACCGCCCAGCCGGTGTCCGCCTTGCCGTCGATCGCGGTCGTCACGTCGTGGCCGGACTGCGAAAGATCGGCCACGGCCCGGGCGAGTTTCACCGGCTGCGATTTACCGTCAACGGCGACGTGCGCGACTTTGATTTCCGTCAGCACGAAGTTGCCGTTCGGCGCGAGGCCGGGGCCTTTCGATGGCAGATCGTCGTCGGGGATCGCTTCGAGCCGGAGGCCGGTGTAATGTAGCCCGCTCTCGCCGAGAGCGGCTTTGACATCCTTCGTGCCGTCGATCCCGCCAACCGCTCTCGGCGAGAGCGGGCTACACTGGAACGTCAGCACGTAGTTTTCCTTTGCCGCGACCTTGCCTGCCGACTTCAGCGAGCCATCCGGTTGCTTCTGCAACTGCGATTCACCTTCGACTTTGAATTCCATCGGATCGAGCACCGACCACGTCGAGGCGGTGGCGAACTCCTGTTCCCAATTCGGATTCGACGCGACGAGCGCGGCCACGGCATCGTCAAGGCGTTTTCGCGCGGCGGTGACCGACTGGTCCAGTTGTCCAAGCTGCCGCTCTTCCTCTTCGCTGGGGACAGGGATCCCCGGTTCGCGGCGACCGACGGCCGTTTCCTGAACGTCGGCGAAGAACGATGCCAGGCTGTAAAAATCTCGCTGCGTGAACGGATCGTACTTGTGATCGTGACACTCGCAGCAGCCGAGCGTCGAGCCGAGCCAGACGCTGCCGAGATTCCGCACGCGGTCGGCGGCATATTTCGCCGTGTACTCTTTCGCCTGCGCTCCGCCTTCCTCGGTGGTTTGCAGCAGGCGGTTGTAGCCGGACGCGACTTTCTGCCAGACCGTCGGCGAAGGCAACAGATCGCCGGCAAGCTGTTCGCGAGTGAACTGATCGAACGGCAGGTTGCTGTTGAACGAGCGGACGACATAGTCGCGATACGGCGCGATGTCGCGCGGGTTGTCGCTGTGATAGCCGGCCGTGTCGGCGAATCGGACAAGGTCGAGCCAGTGCAGTGCCATCCGTTCGCCGAAATGCGGCGATGCCAGCAGGCGATCCACCAGCTTTTCGTAGGCGTCGGGACTCGCGTCGTTCACGAACGCATCGACATCGACGACGTTCGGCGGCAGGCCGGTGAGATCGAAGCTGAGTCGCCGGATGAGCGTGATCCGGTCGGCTTCGGGGTTCGGTTTCAAGCCGTGTTCGAGTTGCTCGGCGAGGACGAGTTGGTCGATCGCGGTGCGAAGAAACGCGGGCTGGCCGGCGGGCCGCGGTTCGGCGAGCTTCGTCACGTCGGGTCGCGCCGGCACGATGTACGCCCAGTGCCCCTTCCATTCGGCTCCCTGCGCGATCCAGTTGCGAATGAGTTCAGTCTGTTCCTTCGCAAGCTGTTTGGCGAACTTCGGCGGCGGCATGCGTTGCTCCGGGTCGTCCGAGACGACTCGCAGGTAGAGTTCGCTCTCGTCCGGTTTGCCCGGCACGACGTTGGTCACGCCGTCGGCGGAACGGAACACGCCGTCTTTCAGATCCAGCCGCAAGTCGCCTTTGCGCTGGTTGCCGTCCGGCCCGTGGCACTCGAAGCAAATGTCCGACAGGATCGGCCGGATGTCGCGGTTGAAGTCAACCTTCTTCGCCGGCGGCGCGGCGTGGGCCGAAGCCACCAGCCAGCCGCATATCATCACCAGTCCTGTCCAGCCGCGCATGGGAAGTCGCATCGTGTCACCTCGATGATTTCGTTCGCTGACGTTTGTCGCTAGATTGATTTCACCCGTGTGATTCTACAGACGGAAGTTGATCGGTGGAACCACCGGCGGGACGCCGGTGCCACGGGCAAGCGGCGATCGAAAGTCAGCAACGGAGACTTGGATGAACATCAAGCCAACCTCGGACGAAACGATTTCCGGAGCCAGCCGGGCGATCCAATCGCGAGAGCGATCGTGTCGCGAGGCACTGGAGGCGTGTCTCGCGCGGATCGACGAAGATGAAGCGCGGTGTCGAGCGTGGGTCAGCGTGGATCGGGTGGGCGCGTTGCGGCGGGCGGCGGAGTTGGATGCGGAGCTCGCGGCGGGGCATTGGCGAGGGCCGCTGCATGGGATTCCGATCGGGATCAAGGACATCGTCAATGTCGCGGGGTGGCCGACGCAGGCGGGGGCGGAGTGGTTTGCTGCGGAGTGGGTGGCCTTGTCGCAGGCGGCGGGCCCTCACCCCGGCCCTCTCCCGGGGGGAGAGGGGGCAGAAGGACTCGCGCTCCGCGATGCCCCGATCGTGGCGCGGCTGCGCGAGGCGGGAGCGGTCTTCGTGGGAAAGACGGTGACGACGCAGTTCGCGAGCTTCGACCCTCCGGTCACGCGCAACCCGTGGAATCCCGATCGGACGCCGGGCGGCTCGTCCAGCGGATCGGCGGCCGCGGTGGCGGTCGGAATGTGCCTCGGGGCACTTGGTTCACAAACTGGCGGGTCGATCACGCGGCCGGCTTCGTACTGCGGCGTTGCGGGTTGCAAGCCGACGTTCGGCCTTGTGAACAGCGAAGGCATCGTCCCGCTGGCTCCGAACATGGATCACCCCGGCCCGATCGCCCGCACCGTGCGCGACCTGGCACTGCTGCTGGACGTGATCGCCGGCGAGCGACAAAACGAACTCGGAGTCGTTGCCGCGCTCGATGGATCGCCGACGGCACCGCCTCGGCTGGGTAGGCTCGGTGGAATCTTTGACATGTTGGCAGGCGAGGAAGTGCGGTCTTCGTTCACGATCGCACTCGATCGACTCAGCCGGGCGGGAGCTGTCGTGCTGTCCGTGCCGTTACCGCCGTCGTTCGCCGAAGTGATCGCGCGGCACCGCACAATCATGGCGGTCGAAGCGGCCGCGTGGCACGAATCGTTGCTCGCAAGTCATCCGAATGGATACCGGCCGAAGATCCGGAGTCTGATGGAAGAGGGATTCCGAACGCTGGCGCCAGAGTACGTGCATTGCTGCGAACACCAAGCCCGCTTGTCCCGCGAGATGCTGGCTTGCTTCGATCACGCCGATGTGCTCGTCACCCCGGCCACGCCCGCGCCGGCGCCGGACACGTCGACGACCGGCGATCCGTCCTTCAATTCGCCGTGGAGCTACACCGGGTTGCCGACCGTGTCATTCCCCGTCGGCCTGTCGCGCGACGGCTTGCCGCTGGCGATTCAACTCATCGGAAAACCGAACACCGAACCCGCCCTGTTCCGCGCCGCGGCATGGTGCGAGAGCGTGATCCAAGCAGACGTGTGACGCTTCGTCGCCGGCTTTCGATCAGAGTTTGAGTTCAAAAACGTTTTTCGCCGGGTCGTCTGTGACAGTCACCTCCAGCCCGCTGGTTTTGGCGTCGGAATACTTGCTCGGCAGCAGACTGGCCTTCTTCTCGATCCCGTAACTGGCCCACGTTCTGACCCATCCTTTGAGTCAGCTTCTCATTCCGTTCCGCTTCGGAGAGGCCTTGAAGATCATCGTTGGCCGAATCAGGGGCAGAGAGTGACACGGACACGCCGCACTTCCCCACGGCAACCCCGGCACTTTGCCCCGTAGACAACGTGAATTTACCGTCTTTGTCAGACAAGCCCATCGCGAGCGGTCCCTTTTCAGGCACGAAGATGACAGTCGCGCCGTCAAGAGGCATTCCTTGGAGAGTGACCACGCCTGTGGCCTGGACGAGTTTGAGCTGATCGCCGCTGCCGCAGCCGCTGAGGCCAACGGCGACTCCCAGCACAATTCCCACAATCTCAGCATGACGGAGCATTACAAGTTTTCCCGAGCAATGACGGATTGAAGTGTGTAGGTGTGCAGGTAATCTAAAAATTGCTGACGGTGCCTCCGTCGCGGCGGCCTCCGAGGCGTTGGTACAGAGTGTGATTGATGTTTTGATTCACGAACCGCGTGGTGCCATCGACGAACAGAAAGTGAGAGCCGCCGACATGGTTGGACCGGAAGCCCCACGACCAATTCCATTGCGTGTTGGCTCGGCAAGCGAAATTCTGCTGGCCGTTGGTTGGCCCGTCGCAAGTGTTCATCGTGTTGATCGGGACGACCGTGGAGGCATGGGCGTTGTTCATGCCGTCGTAAACGTAGGAACCCCATTGGCGGTGGCTGACGCAATCTGCGAGCACCTCACCCACGTGGATCGTGTTTGAGGTTCCATCGGTCACGTCGGCAACGCTGAGGGCGATCCCTTGGCCCCACAATCCCCGAGCGAACATGCCGGAGAGTTGGCCTTTGGTCGTGGCGTCGCCATGCGTGGCGTTGCCGGCCGACAACGGCTCCATGAAAGCCTGATACTGACTGCACGCGCCGCTCGCCGATGGAGTCGATTGCGACCCCATCGAGCCACAGTAGCTTCCGCAAAACCGCTCGCCGTTATAGCCGTCCGCGTTGAGGTTCACGGTCAGCGGGGACGTGTCGGAAGGACAGCGGGCCATCGGCGATCCCATGGCAATCAATCGTTTGCCGTTGCTCATCGTTTGCAGCGCCGGGTTGACGCCTTCCCATCTGATCTCCTGGAACAGCGGGGCTTGATCGATGAATGGCAGAATTCTCGCCTGCCAACTGAAATGCCAGAAGTCGCTGCCGACCCGCCCTCCCTTGCCGCCGATCGGGAACACCTTCCACTGATCGTGGTAGTTGTGCAGCGCCAGTCCGTACTGCTTGAGGTTGTTCTTGCATTGAGTCCTGCTCGCCGTCCAGCAAGCCCGCGAGGCGGCTCGTCGGACACAGTGTCGGAACAACCTCAAACAGCTCGCTCTCGCGTTGATGAACTACGAGTCCACCAACCAGATTCTCCCCCGCGGTGGGATCCTTCGAGACAATCCGTTTCCCACGAATCTCGATCCGACCACGGGCAGGGGTCGAAACCAGCGGCCGGAGCGGCAGGAATGGTGCCCGGGTTTGATTCCCCTGTTGCTGCCGTATCTCGATCAGCAGGTGGTGTACGATCGCCTGCCGATCGGCTTCGGGATGGGACAGGGGTTTGCGTTGAATGCCACTCAGATTGCGAACCGCGACATCGCCATCCGCATGAAGCTCACGAGCTTGATCTGTCCGAGTGCCGAATGGACCAACAATCCCTACACGAATCCCGCAACGCAAGCCGTCCCCTTCTCGACAAAAATCACCTACGCGGGAAACTACGGTCCCGATCGGGCGTTCGATTTTTTGCAATGGCGTGACCAACCCAATCTGCGAGGCGTCTTCAATGCCGCCGGGAACTGGGGTGCCTCGCCGCGCGACATCACCGATGGTCTGTCCAACACGATCGCGTTTTCCGAACTCGTCGGGATCGATGACGTACTGGACGGCCGCGGGGCCTGGGTGGGCGGCGTCCGTACATGGTTTGCAGGCCACAACCGCGGAGTGCCGTTTGGCGGACCATCGGGTGCCGGTCGGCCGCGAATGCCCAACGATGCCTTCATGGATTGGTGGACGGAACTCGTGGACAATTTCAATCCCGTTGTTCCGCAAATGCCGCCGTCGTTCAACAACAACCAAACCGTGCGGAGCAGTCAGACAGCCCGCAGCCGTCACGTCGGCGGAGTGCATGCGGTCTTCTGCGACGGTGGAGTCTCCTTTGTCTCGGACAACATCAATCCGCAGATTTGGGTGGCCGCCCTGAGTAGTCGGGGGGCGAGTCGCTTTCCACTGGCCGGTAGTCCCGTCCGTTGCTTTTTCGAGTCGCTCTCACTGGCGAGGTGCCTGGATGCGATGCCGTGCGCTTGTGGTTCTGGTCTTCCTTGTCAATGGTTGCGGGCCACAACAGGCTCCTGCAAAGAATTACCGGGATGAAGAAGCGCGGCTCCAGATGTTCCAGGGCGCGGTGGAAATGCTCCGCGACAATGCTCAAAACGCCCGCAACTTTGTGGACCAGCAGGATGGAGATTCCAAACCCACGCGCTCGGATTTCGTCGCGGCACTCAGTTTGACCATTGCCACCGGGGATTCCTTCACCAAGCAGCACGACGGCAGCGAACACTTTACGGTCGTGCAGGCGTTGCTCAAGGAATCGCGTGAAATCGAAGTGTTGAAGCCGACCGCGCCAAATCCTGAACTCACGGCGAAGCTGAAGGACATGGCCGATCGGGCCTCCAAACTGAAAATGCGGCCGATGACGAAGGAAGAACAGGCCAGCATTCAACAAAAAATCAAATAGGCACCGTTCGAGAAATAAGTGTCGTCTTTCGCCCCGCGAAAGAACGCCCTTTCGCGGAGCGAAAGACGACAATACGGCAGACATTGATCGAGCGGTGCTAAGCGCCGCCCTGCCAGCTTCGCTCATCCGCTGCCGACGATGTCGAACAGCTTGCCGAAGCGATCGATCACCGAGCGCTTGAGCGCGGCGAATTCGGGCGTATCCACGGTTGCCGACTGAACCAGATCGAAGGCGGCGGCGCGGGCGTCCACGAGCGCGGCCTGATCGCGCACCAGGTCCGCGACTCGCAGCGGCAGTTGGCCGTGTTGCGCGAGTCCCAGCACGTCGCCGGGACCGCGCAGTTGAAAGTCGGCCTCGGCAATCTCGAAACCGCTCGACGTGGATTCCATCGCTTGCAGCCGTGCGGTCACTTCCGGCGTTTCGGATTCGGAGAAGAGAAAACAGTAGCCGGGAAACTGCCCGCGCCCGATGCGGCCTCGAAGCTGATGCAACTGCGACAGCCCGTAGCTTTCCGCGCCGTGTACGATCATCAGCGTCGCGTTCGGCACGTCTACGCCGACTTCGACGACGGTCGTCGCCACCAGCGCCTGAATCTCGCCGCGTCGAAATGCCTCCATCGTGCCCGCTCGTTCGTCGCGATCCATGCGCCCGTGGACGAGGCCCACGCGGAAGCCGCGGAGTTCCTTCGTCTGAAGTTGCCGGAAGACTTGTTCGGCCCCCGGTGCCGTGCGGCCAGGAGTCGTCGCACCACCACGAGTCGTCCCCTCTCCCTCCGGGAGAGGGTCAGGGTGAGGGAATTCCGCCAGCCGCGCACCCTCACCCCAGCCCTCTCCCGGAGAAAGAGGGGGCACGACGAACGTGAGTTGCTCGTCCAGTGAGAAGTCTTCTTCTCCCACGCGCGGGCAGACGACGTACAGTTGCCGGCCGCTCCGCAACTTGTCGCGGACGAAGTTCCACGCCTTCGTTCGCAGCGGTTCGGTCGTGACTTTCGATGTCGAGATCTTCTGTCTTCCCGGCGGAAGCTCGTCGATCACGGACAGGTCGAGGTCGCCGAACTGCGTCAGGCAGAGACTGCGCGGGATGGGCGTCGCGGTCATGACGAGCGTGTGTGGAGACGTGCCACTCGACGAGAAATGCGCCCGCTGCGTCACGCCGAACTTGTGTTGTTCGTCGATCACGACCAGCCCCAGCTTGCCGAACGTCACGTCCTTTTGAATGATCGCTTGCGTGCCGACGATCAGATGAATCTCGCCGGCGCGGATGCCCTCCAGCGCCCGTTGCCGCTCGGCGGCGGTGAGCTGTCCGGTGAGGAGTTGCCGGTGAACGCGACTTTGAGCCAGCATCCGTTCGACAGTCTGCCAGTGCTGTGACGCGAGGAGTTCGGTCGGTGCCATAATGACCGCCTGCCAGCCGGCGGCGATCGCGACGAGCATCGCGTACAGCGCCACCACCGTCTTCCCCGCGCCGACGTCGGCTTGCAGCAGCCGGTGCATCGCCAGACCCGAGTCGAGATCCTTACAGATTTCCGCGATGGCCCGGTTCTGTCCGGCCGTCAGTTCAAACGGCAACAGGCGGCGGATGCGGCTGTCGACCTTGGCCGTCGCCGGCAGCCGCGGCGCGTCGCTTTGCTTGCGAAACATCCGCCGGCGCAGAGCCAGACCAAGCTGGAATTCGAGCAGATCGTCGAACACCAGCCGCTGCCGGCCGCGCTCCGCCTCGTCGAGGTTTCCCGGCAGGTGGACCATCCGCAGCGCATCGTTCACGCGCGGCAATTTCAATCCCGCGCGAAACGATTCCGGCAGCGGATCGGGCACGAACTGCGAGAACTCTTCGACCGCGGTCCGCATCAGCCGCCGCATCTCGTGCATGCGGAGCCCCTCGGTCAGGCCGTAACGCGGCAGCACGCCGCCGGTGACTGCGGTGTCGTCGTCTTCCAAAAACTGCACGCGTGGGTGATGAAATTCCCAGCGACGGGCGTTCCGTTTCGGCTTGCCCGAAAACAGCACGAGCGTCCCTTCGACAAACCGCTGGTAGACCCACGACTGGTTGAACCACACGCCGCGCGCAAAGTCCCGGCCGCAATCGAGCAGCACGGCCGAGACCGTTCGCCCATCGCGCAGCCGGCGTGCATCGCGATCGACCACGCGACCGCGCACCGTCTGCAATTCGCCTTCACGCAGCTCGTCGGGTAACACGACGTGCGTCAGGTCCAGGTAATCGCGCGGCAGGTTGAACAGCAGATCGCCAGCGGTCCGCAGGTTCAGCCGAGCCAGCGGTTCGGCTCGAACCGGTCCCACGCCCTTCACGAATTGCACCGGAGTTGCCAGCGGATCGTCAGCCATGCGGGCAGACTACCGGGGCTGGATTCGTCCGGCAAGGAGCGGGAATGTGTGAGGGTGTGAGTGTGAGAGAGTGCGGTGGAGAAAAGCCCTCGTACTCCGTCACCCTCACACTCTCAGACTCTCACACTCGCGAACCAGACTTCAAAACCCGGCGCGGCGGGCAAGATCGAGCGCGGGTTTTTCGACCACTCGGAACGACAGCCAGGCGACGGCGTACGAACTCGCGAGCGCAGCGGCCACGAACGCGGCGGGCCAGAGCGGCTGGAGATCGATCCCCACCGGCCACACCTCGTGAATGGCGTGCAAGACGGGCGTGTGCCAGAGGTAGATTCCAAATGACAGCGTGGCGGTTTTCTGAAGAATTCGGTTGTCGAACCAGCCTGCCACCGTTGCCGAGCGGCTGAGCGCGACGAGCAGGATCGCGACCAACAGCGGAAAGGCCGGCCAGCCGAAGTTCATGCAGGCCAGCTCACGGCGCGACCAGAGAGAGGCCACGATTCCGGCGACCGGTTGCGGCAGCCAGTTCCACGACATGAGATACAGTTCGCACCACAAGGCGGCGAGGGTGGTGATGGCGAGCAGGTCCCAGCGGTTGAGGGCAACGCCGCGTGACACGGAGCCCCTCACCCCCGGCCCCTCTCCCCCTGCGGGGGCGAAGGGGGACGAGCGCACGAAAAACGAAGCGGCGAGGCAGCCGAACAGGAAGTGGGAGAACAGGCCGACGGGATTTCGGAACGGCAGCCATTCGGTCGCGAGTTGATGGAAATCGTGCGGTGCTTCGGTGGTAGGGGCCGAAATCGTTGGCCACCAGCGCGACAACACGAGTTGGAATCCGATCAGGCCAGCCATCGTCACCACGCAGAACAGTCGTCCGGCGGCGAGGCATTTCAATCGGAACCAGCCCGCGGCCCACAGTGGCAGCAAAACATAGAACATCATTTTCACGCCGATCGACCAGCACGCGCCATCCAGCTTCACGGGGAAGTACGTTCGCCAGTGAAACGAGTTCGTGAACGTGACGGCCGACAGCAACCGCAGCAGATCGGCGGCCGTGATGTCGTGATAGATCGCGAACATCACGCCAAGGCAAAGGTAGTAGCCGGGCACGATGCGGGCGAGTCGTTTCATCACGTACTTTTTCAGGTTGGGGAAGCCGTCTCCGGCGACAAACGCCTGCCAGAATGGAAGCGACAACAGGAGTCTGCTGAGGACGAAGAACACGGCCACGCCCTGAGGTCCGTGCGTGCGGAAGAATCCACTGACGCCGTCGCGCGGCCACTGCCACAGTTGGCACACGTGATGCCCGAACACCCACAGGCAGGCGAGTGCTCGCAGGCCGTCCGCGCCTGCGACGCGATCCGACTTCGCGTTCGCGCGGCTGCGCCCGCCGCGAGCGTTCGGTCGGCGATCAGGCTCGACACATGCGGCCGGTTCGGCGGCGTTCGGGTTCGGCAGGAGACACGTCACGGCTTCGGACATGCCTTAAACATAGCTCACGCTTTGGTTCCAAGAACCACGATCACGAGGCTGTAGTACAGGATGATCCCCGTGAAGTCGGACAGGGCTGCAATCAGCGGGTTCGACATCAGGGCCGGGTCCATCCCCATTCGGCGGAAGGCCATCGGCAACAGTGAACCGATCAGCGTGCCGAGCGTGACGACCAGAATCACCGTGCTGGAGACGACGACGGCACCGTGCCAGCGCGTGAGCACCAGGGCCGGGAGGAACCCGACGGCTCCGAGCGCGAGGCCGAGCAGCAGACCCATGCGGATTTCGCGCCACACGATGTGATGCCAGTTGTCCGGTCGCGATTCGCCGAGGGCCAGCGTGCGAATGACCAGCGTCGCTGACTGCGAACCGGCGTTGCCTCCGCTGGCGATCACCAGTGGGATGAACGCGACAATCCACGGGTACATCGCCGAGACATCCTGATAGGCGTTGAGGATCGACGAGGTCAGGAACGCCGCCCCGAACAGCACGACCAGCCACAGCCCGCGTTTCCACGCCAGGGTGAAAAACGGCGTGGTCAGGTAGCTTTGTTCCAGCGTACCGACGGCACCCATCCGGTTGATGTCCTCAGTCGCCTCCTGCTGCATGACGTCCAGCGCGTCGTCGTGTGTGATGATGCCCACCATCCGGTTTTGATCGTCCACGACGGGCAAGGCGATGAAGTCGTAGCGGGCGATCGTCTGGGCGACTTTTTCCTGGTCGTCGTCCACTCGCACCGAGATCACGTCGCGCTCAATGATTTTGCTCAGCGGCGTATCGACCTTGGCGAGGATCAGCTTTCGCAGCGAGACGAGGCCTCGCAGGTGACGCTCCTCGTCCACGACGTAGATGTAGTAGATCGTCTCGCGGTTGGGAGCCTGCTGCCGGAGCTGCTGAATCGCCTCGCCGACGGAGATGTTTTCAGGCAGCGTGGCGTACTCGGTCGTCATGATCGAGCCGGCGCTGTGTTCGGGGTAGGAGAGCAGCCGCCGGATGTCCTGCCGCTCGGCAGCGGCGACGAGTGGCAGCAGCCGTTCGACCTGCTCCATATCGAGCTTCTTCAACAAGTCCACGCGGTCGTCGGGTGCCATCTGTTCGATGAGCAGCGACAGGCGCGGCTGATCGACGGTGGCCACGAGCTCCTTCTGCCGTTCGAGGTTGATGAACTCGAAGATTTCGCCCTGCTTCGCGACGCTGGTGTACGATAGGACGTGCCAGATTTCGTCGTTCGTCAGCGCCTCGAGGTTTTCCGCGACCTGCGCCGGATGCAGCACTTCACAGAATTCGTGCATGCCGTGCGCATCATTTTCGAGCATCATTTCCCGGAGTTCGGGAAGCAGCAGCGGATCGTACATGGGCCGGGTTCCGGCGGGAGACGAAGTGTTTGCGGTCGGTTTGAGAAGTCGGGCTGACTATAGTTGGGACGCGTTGGGGCGTGTAGTCTCGATGCGACTTCGAAATTGGAACGACGCCGACTGGTGAAGCAATGTGTCCACGGAACGGCATTCCGAGCGCCGAGTCCCAGCCGGCGTGCGGCTACCGTTGGAAGATCGGGAGCGAGTTGTTCGGCATCTGCAGGATGATCAACGCCATCGCGGTGCCGTATTCGGAGCAGACGGTGGGGTCGGGCCAACTGCCATCGATCGCTTGTCGGCCGAGAAGTTCGTCGCGGATCGCCGGGTACCACCGGCGCCAGTAGTCTCCGCCCGCCTGCCAGGTGGCCTGCACGGCATAGTACTGTCCGTAAAAGTAATGCGGCTCACGTCCGATGATGCCTCCGCCGGGAAGATGCTTCATCAGGTAAGCCAGTCCGCGGTCCACGTCGCTTCCCTCGTAGATGCCGGCGTTGAACAGCGACACCAAGCCCGCCGCCGTCAGCGCGAACCGGCTTTCCGAGCCGCGCACGAGTTGGTACTTGAACCCTCCGTCCGCGTTCTGACTCTGCCGGACGTACTTGTTGCACGCCTCCACGGTGCTCTTGGGCACGTGCAAACCCGCATTGCGAGCCGCTCGCAGGGCCATGATCTGGCACACCGACACCGACAGGTCGGCGTCCTGCACGCGCTCGGGCTGGTATCGCCAACCACCTTCCTTGTTTTGTGTGGTGATGATCAAGTTCACAGCGGCTTTCAGCTTGTCTCGCACGTCGTCGCGCGGCGACATGCCGTACACCTCGGCTAGAAACAGCGTCGCGAATCCGTGTCCGTACATGGGCCACTTGTTGTCCGCCTCGTTGATCAGCCCGGTACTGCCCGCACAGGTCAGAAGGTAATCCACTGTCTTCGTCAACTGCGATCCGAACGGTCCGCGGCCGGGTGTGCTGCCGGACGACAGGAAGGCCATCCCGGCCAGACCGGTCACGGCCACGTTTCTGCGATACAGGCCGGAACCGAACGAGCCGTCTGGCTGCTGCATTGACACGAGCCGCGTCAGCCCGCGCTGGATCGCGCGGTCTGCCGCCGGTGTGACGAAGTTCTCGCGAGCCGCATCACGGGGGCGAGGCGTGGGGGTTTGCCCGAGGACGGCTCGCGGTCCGTTTCCGGCCAATAGGATCGCCAGCGCCACCACGGTCGCGACCATTCGCAAGTCAGGTCGTCCCCGCTGCCAACCTCGGTTTGTCTCGGTCACCGCACAGTTCCTAAAATCGTCCGAAGGATTTCGGCCACTCCGGCAACTATCTTACGTCCATGACGATTCGGCGAACAGACACGGCGGACGGCGGGGCGGGATGGCTGGCTCAGCATGAACGCTGGCTGCGCACGGTCATCGTTGCGCGCACCGGCGATCCGCAGGCGGTGGATGAAGTGCTGCAGGAGGTGGCTTTGGCCGTGATGCGTCACGCGCCTCGTTCGGTTGATTCCGCGAACTTGGCTCCGTGGCTGTACCGGGTCGCCGTGCGACAGTCGCTGCTGCACCGGAGAAAGCTGGGTCGACAGCGCAGGCTGCGGGAATCGGCGGCACGCCGGTGGAGTGACGTCGAGGCCGGTGGTTCCGACGCCGACCCGTTGAGCTGGCTGATCGCAGACGAACGCCGCCAAATGATCCGCCATGCGTTGACAAGGCTCGCACGTCGCGATGCGGAGATTCTGCTTCTGAAGTACACCGAAAACTGGAGTTATCGCCAATTGGCCGAGCATCTGGGAGTCTCGGCGAGCGCGATCGAATCGCGACTCGGCCGAGCTCGCGAGCGGTTTCGCAGCCAATTGGCCAACCTGCAAGTCATCGAATCCACGCCATGAACGATCATTCCGAAGACTTTGATCAGGCCCTGCTGGACAAGCTTGTCGATGGCGAATTGACGCCTGCCGAACGGCGCGACGTGCTGTCGAGTTTGGACGACCAACCACATAACTGGCGGCGTTTGGCCATGGCATTTCTCGAGGCGCAGGTTTGGCAGCGCGAGTTGTCCGACGTGGTGGCCATGACGTCAACCGTTCGGACGGCCGAATCGAACGGACGGGCTGACGGGCGGCCCGAGCCAACCACGCGCGTTCCGAGCCGTCCCGTGATGCGGCCGCCGGTGACTCGTCCAGGTAGACGATGGCCGGCCTTCACCGGCCTAGCTGCCAGCTTTTGCGTCGTGTTCGGACTTGGATTTGCGTGCGCCAATCTGCGATCGGGAACCGGTGCTCCGACAATGGCCCCGCTTTTGGTGCCCAACGGTTCAACCGCGGGAGTGACCGACCTCGCCGGCTCCAACGCGGAATCCGACTCGGAATCGATTCGACTGCTCCTGGAAGGCGACTCGCCTGATTCGTACCAGGCTGTCGACCTGCCGATCGTGGAAGCGAGCGATGCCGAATCGTTGTTGCTCGCGGAACAGGCACCGTTCGTCCCGGAACAGGTCCGGCGACGTTTGGAGCGTATGGGTCATGAGGTTCAGGAAGTGCGGCGACTGATCCCACTGCAACTTCCCGACGGTCGTGAAGGCGTCGTTCCAGTCAATGATGTGCAGGTACGTTTTGTTGGCCAGAAAGATTTTCAGTAGCGTCGGCCGGCCAATCGCCCGAACGCTTCGAGCCCCTCAACAACTTCATTTCAAGGAGACTCTCATGTTGACGATGACAAGAATTTGTGGCATGTCGGCTGTCGCGTTGCTGGCGTCGCTGACTGCGATATCTCGTCCAGTGCTGGCGCAGTCGCCGCCGGCTCAAGACTTGACGCCACGCTTCGTCGAAATCGTCGCTGACCTCGTCAATGCCGAGGGAGACAACGTGGTGCTGCACGCCGCTGAGGCACCGGGCAAGTTCTGGATTGGCCTGCGTTGTTCCGCTGTGGAAGGAGCACTTCGGGCACAAATCGGTCTCGCCGAAGGCAAGGGCCTGGTGGTCGACGAGGTCATGCCCGACTCGCCAGCGAAGAAGGCCGGCATTCAGCAATACGACGTGCTCTTGAAGTTCGGTGATCGCGAGTTGTCGTCCGTTTCGGATCTGATCGACGTGGTGCAGAAGGCGGAAAAGAAAGAGGTTGAAGTGACCTTGCTGCGGGCGGGCAAGCCACAAACGCTGAAAGTGACCCCCAACGAGCGTGCGGCGGGGTCTGCTCCGCCTCGGATTGCCGTCGTGGCTGAACCGGACGTCGAGTACCGGCAACTGCACAGCCTGATCGAAAAGCTCCAAAAGTCCGGTCCGCAGGGCGACCTCCGCTGGCAGATCTTGCAGCCGAACTTCATTGTGAACAAGAGGCAGATCAGCGCCATACCCAAGGGCATGAGCATCTCGATCACGAAATCAGGAGACGAAGAGGCGAAGATCATCGTCCAGCGCGGCAGCGACAAGTGGGAAGCGACCGACAAGACACTGGACAAACTTCCTGAGGATGTCCGGAAGGCGGTCGAACAGTTCCTCGGCGCGAGGGCGCAACCGGGATCGGCGGTTTTCCTGGGCGGACCGGCTGGCCGGAGCGGTTGGACAAATCGATACTCGGTGCAGAGCGGTGTCGCGCCCATGCCGCCAGTGCCAGGAGGCGGAGTTGGAGCCGCTGTGTTCGAACCCGGGCGAACCCAGAAGCAGCTCGACGAGATCAAGAATCAACTCGAAGAGTTGCGGAAGGCCGTGGAGGCGTTGCAATCGAAGAAAGAGTGAGGCACACTGATCGCGGCTCGCGATCCGGCGAATCGCCCGGTCTCGCCCCGAGGCCGGGCATCGTCGTTTTCGGAAGCCGCTGTTTGGTGCCTTCCTTCTCAATACCTCTCGGACTGAATTCGACATGGTCAGGTTCACGCGCTTCATCCCACTGTCGACGGCGCTGCTGCTGTTGGTCTCCGCCACGTCGAGTTTCTCGGCCGAGTCGGATGCACGGCCGGTGGCCGGTTCGCGGCCGTTTGTTGACTTGCCCGACAGCGGGTCGGTCGCCTTTCGAGTTACGCCGCGCGAGGCGCAGGTGCCCGTTCAGTTCCGCTTGTCCGACCACGATTTTCGATTTCAAACGGAGGTCGGTTACGAGAATGCCGCGGTCCGGGTGACGTTCGTACAGTTTCCGTCGCCGGTGGCGACCGACGTTTCGGTCAACAACACCGTGCATGCCGAGTATTTCCAACCGGCCGGTGACGGTCCGCATCCGGCGACGATCGTTCTGCACATTCTGGGAGGCGACTTCCTGCTGTCGCGGACGGTGGCGAATCATCTGGCGCAGCACGGAGTCGCGGCGCTGTTCGTGAAGATGCCGTACTATGGCCCGCGCCGCGATCGCATTTCGCCCCGGCGGATGATCTCGCGAGATCCGCACGAAACCGTCGCAGGCATGACGCAGGCTGTTCTCGACATCCGCCGTGCGGCCGCGTGGCTGCGCTCGCGCCCCGAGGTGAACCCCGACCGCGTCGGAGTGATGGGCATCAGCCTGGGAGGCATCATGTCGGCGTTGTCGGGCGCGGCCGAACCGCGTTTCGATCGCGTGGCCATTTTTCTCGGCGGCGGCAACTTCGCCGAATTCCTCTGGGACAGCCCGCTGCGTCAGGCTGAGGAATTCCGCCGCGACTGGATTGCCTCCGGTGGCACGCGCGATTCGTTCGCGAAAGTGCTCAGACCCGTCGACCCCGTCACCCACGGACCGCTGTTGCGCGGGAAGCAGGTCCTGATGGTCGAGTCGCGTCACGACGAGGTCATTCCGCCTGCGAACGCCATCGACCTCCACGAAGCCATCGGCTGCGAACCGCAACTCGTCTGGCTGAACGCCGGACACTACACCGCAATCTGGTATCTGCCGCGCGAGCTTGTGAGGTTGGAACAGTTCTTCAAAACCGGATCGCAAACGGCTCGGTGAACCCGGCGTCAGAAGCCGGGCTTCTCGACAAGACTCTCGAGTGCTCAGTCGACCCAGGGTGCCACCACACCGATGACCAGCAACGGCGTTCACTTCTCGCCCGTGAAGATCGGTGTGATCGGGTTGGGTCGTTTCGGCCGGCTCCACGCGTTGACCGTCGCGGGGCTGGCGGAAGCCGAACTCGTCGCGATCGTGGCTCGGCGGCCGGAGAGCCTCGACGCGCTGGCCGCGGAACTGCCCGGCGTGGCCGGCTGGACAAACCTCGATCGGGCGGTCGCGGAAGCTCAAGCCGAAGCGTGGATCGTCGCGTGCACGACCGCGTCGCACGTCGCCGTGACGAAACGGCTGCTCGAAGCGGGCAAGATCGTGCTCCTCGAGAAACCGATCTCCGACAGTCTGGCCGAAGCCCGCAGTCTCGCGCCGCTCGTGCGATCGGATTCCAGCAACCTGATGCTGGGGCACATCGTGCTGTTCAACAGCGAGTTCCAGCAATTGCGCGAAGAAGTCGAGCAGCGCGGTTCAATCTCGTACATCGACTGCGTGCGGCACCGGCCGGCGAGCATCGTCGAAAAGTTCCCGGGCGAGAACCCGCTGCACGCGGCGATGGTCCATGACCTGTACGCCACGCAGGTGCTCGTTGGCCGAGCCGAACCAAGTCGCTTCAGCGCGCAGTACCACCGCACAGCGCGAGGGGACATCGACCTCGCGTTGGCTCAACTCCAGTGGCCGCATGGGCCCGTCGCGTCGTTCGCCGCGTCCTACCTCACGCCGTCGGGGATGGCTCCGCGCGGATTCGATCGCATGGAGGTGTTCGGTGACGGCTGGGCCGCGCGAATCAGCCCGAACCCGCGGCCGATCGAGGTGTGGGATGCGCAGGCCGTGTGGCCGCTGCCTCTGGAAATTCGCACGGCCGCGTCCGGTCCCACGGGCATGATGGCCGAAGAACTCCGGTGCTTCTGCCGCGTCGTTCGCGGCCTGCAACCCGTGCCGGTCGGAGCGACCTACGCCGACGCGATCCAGGTTCAGACCTGGATGGAGAAGCTCGCGGCGTGTGCGGTCGCGGCGCGTTGAGCAACATCGGGTGCCACGGGCGGCTTGCCCGCCCGTGCCTTCCGGCTGCCCGCTCGCACTGGCAGCAAAGTGCCAGTGGCACCCAATCACTTCACTTGCCGAGGCAGTACAAAAACTCCTGCCGCTTGCCGTCGACTTGCTTCGCGATGCGCGTGTAGATGCGGCCGCCGCAGATGGTCGGCGTGGCAAACACGTCGTCGCCCAACTTGTTTTCCGCGACGAGTTCGAACGCGGCCGGAGTCGCCTTGAAAATGAAGGTCGTGCCCGATTCGTTCGTCGCGAAAATGCGATCGCCGACAAGCACGGGGGACGAACTGAACGTGCCGCCGAGCCGCTGCTTCCACATCTCGCGGCCGGTCGAGCATTCCCAGCACATGGCCACGCCGGCGTCGAGCACCGAGTACAGGTGGCCCTCGCGCACGAGCATCGATGGGACGTAGACGCGCGTCGTGTTCTCCCAGACGATCTTCCCCGAGCCGTCCGCCTTCACCGCGCTCAGGTGATTCTTGGGGTAGCCGCCGCTCGTGAAGATGAGCTGTCCGTCGGTGACGGTCGAGGTCACGCACTCCTCGGTCGAACCTTTGATCTCCCATAGTTTCGAACCGGTCAGCGGATCGAAGCTGGAGACGAGGTCGCAGCCGGTGTACAGAAGCTGCTCGCGCCCGGCGACAGTCAACACGATCGGCGAGGTGTAGTTCGGCAGCTTCGGCCGCGGCTGCTGCCAAACGATCCGACCCGACTCGCGATCCAACCCAGCGACCAATCCGGCCCCCTTGTGGTCAGCCGACACGAGCACGAGCGAGCGATAGATCGCCGGGGACGCACCGTAACCTTGGTGGATCACGAAGTCGCTGACCTTCGTCTGCCAGAGTTGTTTGCCGTCCCGGCTGAGCGCGGTGGCGTGAATGACTCCGGCATTCAGGAAGTTGATGAACACTCGCTGCCCGTCGCACGCGGGCGTGGACGATGCGAGCGAACTCTTGTTGTTCCCTTTGGCCTCGAACCCGCCGCGATGCACGACCGCTTCCCACAGCCGTTCGCCCGTGCGACGGTCGAAACAGAGCACCGACTGCACCTCGCGTTCGTGATCCGCTTCCGCGAGGAACACCTGATCTCCCACCACCGTCGGCGAACCATGCCCGCGTCCCGGCACCGCCACCTTCCACAACACGTTTTCTGTTTCGCTCCATATCAATGGCGGAGCCTGATCCGCCGCCGCGACGCCGTTGCGGTTGGGCCCGCGCCACCACGGCCAGTCCTCCGGCGCGAACGTGATTCGCTCGGCGTCCGACAGCTTCCGAACATCGTCCGCGCGGAGCGGCGATGTCGCGAGAACAACCCAACAAGTCACGACCAATGCAGACAGAAATCGTGGCATCAAACGGTTCTCCTTGACTGGCAATTGCACATGAACGGGGTTGGGAGTCTTTTTCCTGCCGCAGCATGACTCGCGAACTTTGTGAACCTCACTGCGGCAGGAAAAAGACTCCCGACCCCTTCTCCCATCACTTCAGCACGTCGTCGAACAACTTGTACCCCAACTCGCGCATCTCGTTCGGGAAGTCGTGATCGCAATCCGGGTGTTCGACTCGGAGGCGGTCGGCGTGTCCGTAGAGTTTGAACAGGTCGCGAGCTGCCGCGACCACGCGGTCCACGCTGGCTGCTCGGAAATTGCTGTCCTTCAACGGCGCGACGATCAGCACGTGCCGTGGGGCCAACGCGCCGATCATTTCGTGAAAGTCGAACGGAATGTCCTCCAAGCGACCGCGGTAGTCGGCCAACTTCAGCATGTACCGCGTCTGGCACCAGCCCTTTTCGGGGAACCAGTTCTTCTCGTTGCCGTCGTAGTAATCGAGGTACGAGTCGAGACCGCAGCTTGTCACGACCGCCTTGATCCGGTCATCGAACACGGCCGTGTACACCGAATTGTGACCGCCGAGCGAATGGCCGATGGTGCCGAACGCGCCGGGCTTCACGAACGACAGCGATTCGAGCAGGTCGAGGCCACGGATGTTGTCCCACACCGCCTTCAACGTGCCGCTCTGCCAGCCGAGAGCCTTGAGGTCCGGTTGATACTTCGCGAGCAGCGGATAGTTCGGAGCAAGCGTGACGTATCCGCGCTCGGCGAGTTCGCTGGCGTACTGCCGATTCGCCCGGACACCGATTCCAACCACCACGCCGTGTCCGACGACATTGTCGGTCCCGTGCAGACACAGCACGCCCGGCGCTCGCTTGCCGTCGCCGTTCAAGAGCGACTTCGGAATGCACAGGTACGCCGGCACGCGACCGCCAGGTTCCGATGCGTACGTGACGAGCCGCAACACGTAGCTCCCGCGATCGGTTTCCTCCTCGATTTTCACGTCGAGTGGGCAACGCTTCTCGCGACCTGGAAGCGGTCCCATCACGGATTCCATGCCGCGCACGATCTCGGCACGCCGCTTGAGCCAGTCGTCGGTCGTCTTCACCGGCACGATCTCATTCTTCGGACCGCGATACACCAGCAAGTTGTCCCGCGGCAGCCGCGGCGTCGCGACCGGTTCGTCCGCCGCAGAGATGACCGTGGCAACCAGAACACTGAGAAAAACGAGTCGTCTTGCAAGGATCATTGGCCTGCCTCCTCAATCTGACAACGGCGGGTGCCACGGGCGGCTCCTCCGCCCGTGCAATCAACAGCGACGTTCGCACTGGCAGCAAGCTACCCGTGGCACCCGTTCGTCGTTTTGAAACGACTGTCTGACATCTCGCTCCGCGAGGCGTCTGCACGCGGGTAGGGTCGCACAGTCATCGGCTCGCGCCAACCCGGCCGCTCGAATTCCGAGGAGGCGCGGCGTATCATGTCGCTCGATTTGGGCTCCTTGTGGGTCGGCCCGGAAGGGCCGACCTGCTTTCGTGGGAGTGATGAAGTCCGCCGATCCGCATCGTCCGTCGAAGAGTGGTGGTGGTACAGTTTGGCGAGCGGGGGGCGTTAGCCCCCCGAGAATATGGGCCGATTCCTCGGGGGCTTCACAGCCCCCGCTCGCCAAACTGTACCACTACCCGAGGAGTCATCATGTTCGCATCGAATCTGTGGCTGACCTGTTGCCTGATCGCGTGGCAAGCCGCGCCGGGTTCGCCCGGGCCGTCGAGCGGCCAGAAGATGATCGAGGGCTATCTCCGCGCCGAAGCCCGGCGGCTGGATGCGAAGTTCCTTGACGGCATCGAATCGAAAGAGGACTTCGAGCGGGCACGGCCGAAGCTTCGCGAACAGTACCTCGAAATGCTCGGTCTGTGGCCGCTGCCGGAGAAAACGCCGCTCGAACCGATAATCACCGGCGAGATCCTCCGGCCGGAAGGGTTCCGGATCGAGAAGCTGCACTTTCAGAGCCGGCCGCACCTGTACGTCACCGGGAACCTGTACGTCCCGAAAAACATCAAGCCGGGCGAGAAGCTGCCCGCAGTGCTGTACGTCTGCGGGCATTCGAGCAAGGGGCGCGACGGCAACAAAACGGCGTTTCAGCATCACGGCATGTGGTTCGCCACGCACGGCTATGTCTGCCTGATCATCGACACGCTGCAACTCGGCGAAATCGCGGCGATCCATCACGGGACGTACAACCGGGGTCGCTGGTGGTGGCAGGCGCGGGGATATTCCTCGGCGGCCGTCGAATGTTGGAACGGGGTCCGGGCCATCGACTATCTGGTCAGCCGGCCGGAAGTCGATCCGGCGAAGCTCGCGGTCACGGGGATTTCGGGCGGCGGCGCGTCGACGTTTTGGATCGCGGCGGCCGACGAGCGCGTGAAAGTCGCCGTGCCGGTCAGCGGAATGAGCGACCTGGAAGATTACGTCGGCGGCAAGATCATCAACGGGCACTGCGACTGCATGTTCCTCGTGAACACGCACCAGTGGCCGTGGACGGGGATCGCGTCGCTGATCGCGCCGCGGCCGATGCTGTTCGAGAACTCGGGGCACGACCCGATCTTTCCGATGCCGTCGAACGACCGCATCCGGGCGCGGCTCGAAAAGTTGTACGGCTTCTACACGAACAAGCCGGCGGAGTTGTTCGATATCGGCGTGACTCCGGGCGGACACGCCGACAACCCGGAACTGCGGCTGATGGCCTACCGCTGGATCAACAAGCATCTCAAAGGTGACAACGTGCCCGTCACCGAACCGACGCTGCCTCCGGAAGCCGGCAAGAACCTGCGGGCGTTTCCGGACGAACTTCCCGCCGACGAAATCAACACGCAGATCGACGAATCGTTCGTGCCGCTGGCTTCAACTTCGTTGCCGAAGGGACGCGAGCAATTCGACTCGTGGCGCGAAAACAAACTGGCCGAGTTGCGTCGGTTGTCGTTCGTTGGCCACCGCACACCGATCGTCAGTTTGATCGAGCCGCGATCCGACTTCGAACACGACCAGCCCACGCGCGGGCTGTGGATCACGGAAGAGCGGACGGTTCCCGAATCGTCCGCGTACTCGGAGCAACCCAGCGAAGTCGCGTGCGGCTGGGCGTATCTGCCGCCGAAAAAGAATTCGCCGGTCGTCTGGTTGATCGTCCTCAACCCGGACGAATCGCTCGACCAGCTCCCCGCATGGGCCACGAAAACTGTGGGGACGGACGCCGCGCTCCTGCTCAGCCCGCGTGGCGGATCGCCGTTCGGTTGGGAAGACAAGCCGCCGTTTTGCATCCAGCGTTCAATGGCGCTCCTCGGCCGGACGGTGGACAGCGGTCGCGTGGCCGACGTGCAGGCGTTCATCGAGCACACGCATTTCGTCGCCAGTTCGCGCTCGTGGAAGATTGCCGGTCGAGGCCCGGCCGGCATCATCGCCGCCTACGCCGCCGCCCTCGCGCCCGAACATTGCCTCGACGAAATCGCCGTCGTCGAACCCACGACCACGCATCGCGAAGGCCCGATCTTCCTGAACGTCCTCCGCGTCCTCGACGTCCCCGATGCGTTGGGCCTGCTCGCGCCACGCTCGCTGACAATCAGCACCGACAAGCCGGACGCTTGGACGCGAACCAAGACGTGCTACCAAGCCCGCGGTGGCGGCGAGGCGTTGCGAATCGTCGGTCGTTGAATTCGTAGGGTGTGCCGAGCGCAGCGAGTCACACCAAAGCCAGATGTGGTGGTGCGACTCGCTGCGCTCGGCGCACCCTACCGCTACTTTTTCCCGATGCAATACAACGCCCGGTCGGTTCGCAGCAAGAGTTGCCCGTTGTTGACCGCAGGCGATGCGTTCGTGCGGCTGTTGTCGTCTTCGAAGACGTTGTGCGCCAGCAGCTCGAACTCGGGCTTCGCGGCCACGACGTAGGTGGCGGCGTTGCGGGCGACGAAGTACAGCTTGCCATCGGCCAGCACGGGTGACGACCAGATTTGATTTGCGCCCGGTTGCAGCCGCTTCTCGAATACCGATTCGCCGGTCGCAGCGTTCTGACAGAACACCACGCCGCCGCCATCGGTGACCCAGTAAACGTGGCCGTCGTGATACACCGGCGACCCGACGTTCGATCCCTTCCCCTTCCGCCACGCCGTGTGCGACTCGGTCACGTCGCCGCTGCCTCCGGCGCGGACGGCCAGCGACGTGTGTCCGCCGCCGATCGCGTAGATGATCCCGCCGTGAGCCACTACGCTCGGGCAGACGTAACGATGCACGCCGTCCGCGTTCCAGAGCGGCTGGCCGTCGTGGGGATCGAAGCTGAGCATTCGCGACTCGCTGCTGACGACGACTTCCTTGCGGTCGGGCGTCTCGACGACGAGCGGGGTGTTCCACGCCGCGCGCACGCCGCCAGCCTTCCAGACTTCCTTCCCCGTCAGCTTGTCCAGAGCCACCAGCGAGCCGCTTTCGATGCTCGCGTTGACGAGCAGCAGTTTTCCAAACAGCACCGGCGAGCAGCCCGAACCCCACCCGTTGGTCCCTTCGCCGACGCTCGCCTGCCAGATTTGATTGCCATCCAAGTCGAAGCAGAACACGCCCGACTTGCCGAAGAACACGTACAGCCGCTCGCCGTCGCTGGTCGGCGTGCTGGCCGCGTAGCCGTGGTACGCGCCTTCGCCAGCGTACCGGTGTTCGGGGAGTTTCGGTGCGAATTCTTTGGCCCAAAGCTGCTTCCCAGTCGCCCGCTCGAAGCAGAGCAGATGCCGCATCAAGTCCTTCTGATCTCCCTCGTTCTCCTTCAATCCGTAGCCGGTGTAGCAGGTGACGTACACGCGATCGCGCACGACGATGGGGCACGACGCACCGGGTCCGGGGAGTTCGACCTTCCACGCGATGTTCTCCGTGGACGACCACTTGATCGGCAACCCCTTCTCATCGCTAACCCCCAGCCCGCCCGGTCCGCGAAACTGTGTCCAGTCGCCGGCGAGCGCGAACGACGCGAGAAACGACAAAGCGACGGTAAGAAACCATCCGGCGTGACGTCTCATGGTGTGCTCCTTGGTGAGTTGAGTTCGCAGTTCCCCTCTCGCGCGACGCGTGTGAGTTTTTCGCCACCGACCTATTGTCGGTGGTTCAACCGTCTTTGCGCTACTCTTCGTTTAGCCTCGACGCCGAAGGCATGAGCGCCGGGCGTCCATGTCACTCGATCCGCGCGCACGCCTTCGGCGTTGCGGCTAAACGACGTTCTGTTGAGTGCGTAATGGAACATTCGTCAGACAAGGTCCGCGGGCGGCAGATCGAGGGCGGGGTTGCGTTCGAAGAAGCCGTCCGGCTTGAGCGTGAAGCCGAGCGACGACACGGGCATCACCGGCCAGTCTTCGAGGCGTGGGACGTGATTGTGCGCGAACACGTACCACACCACAAGGTCCGTGTTCTCCAGCTTGCGGTCGCCGGCCGTCCAGCGCGGGAGGCCGTCGCCGGTCGGATGCTGGTTGGGATAGTCTCCGGCCGCGTAGCGGTCGTTCGTCTGGTACGGCGTGACCCAAAGGTGATGCGACATGAAGCCCGCGCGACGCATCACGGCGGCGTCCGGCTGCACGAACGGCGGACAGTTTTCGCCGGGGATCAACCGGTAGCCGACCGGCCGACCGAGCCGGTTCGTGCGATTCGGATTGACGATCCGCCAGAACCGAGCCGACGCCGCGTTCACCGACCGTTTCGCCTGCGATTCGCTCGCCAGCAGAGTGGCCTCCGCGCGGAAGGCGTTTCCGTGCGGGTTGGCGGGTCCGCGCGGGAGCGACACCGTGTTCACTTCGTACACCGAGTTCTCTTCGCCATCCACGCTCATGTCCAATCGCGCGGCGAAGACGTGCTGGTGGAACGGTGCGTTGAGCTGCGGTGCCACGAGCGTGCCGAAGCCCGATTGCTCTCCGGGACCGACCGCCGTGGTGTTCATGATCCCCGTCAGCTTGACTTCGCACTGGATCGAGCCGTCCTGGTAGAAGTGCCAGAAAAACCCGTACTCGTAGTTGCCGACCGTGGCGATGAACGACGCAACCAATCGCCGTGAGCGGCGTGTCTCGGATTGATTCGTCCGCCAGTCGGTGTGCTTCCACAGGATGCCGACGTCTTCCTCGTGGAGGCAGATCGCATTCTTGATCGCCACCGGCCGGCCGCGGCTGTCGTTCATCAGGGCGTCGAAATAGCGGACTCGACCGAGGCAATCGCAGCCCAGTTCCAGAGAATTCGCCAGCGTCCCGATGCCGTACTCGCCGATGTCGAACGCATTCTTCCGAAAATACTTGTCCGCCGGGTCGCCGTAGGGGACGACCATTTCGCAGACGGCCGCGCGGTGCAGGACCGGCCGCTCGCGCCCCGCGTCGGCATAGCTGACGGTGTGCAGCACCAGCCCTTCGCGCGGCGTGAAGCCGATCCGAAACTTCCAGTTCTGCCAGCGGACTTCCTGCCCCTCGAC